>ERZ834382.16-NODE-16-length-275293-cov-8.349330_pt1 | contig 275293 bp, 196 predicted proteins | sample MGYA00519692_ERZ834382 | MGnify/ENA primary metagenome ERZ834382 (study PRJEB31850, sample SAMEA3708751) | human gut metagenome | biome: human gut; feature: human-associated habitat; material: faeces | place: China | collected 2014 ...
TAATTCGCTACGCTTTGCCCAAATTTACTTTTTCGCTATGTGTTTATTTTATAAGATAACCCAACTTAATACTAATTCACAATAAATGCTATGAACTTAAATCTTGTTAAAATTGTAGGAGTGGCCGTAGGGGTTGCCGGAATGACGGTAGAGACCCGGGCGGCTGAAATGCAGGAGTATGTAGCCGAACGGGACAACACTCAGGTCAGTGTGTGGAAGAGCCATCGGCCCGAAAAACGTTTGTTCACTTCCAAAGCCGTAGAGGAGCAGATACAACGTGCCAAGAAACTGTTGACGAATACGAAATTGGCATGGATGTTTGAGAATTGCTTCCCGAATACACTGGATACGACCGTCCACTTCGACGGGGCGGACGACACCTTCGTGTACACGGGTGATATCCATGCCATGTGGCTGCGGGATTCCGGTGCGCAAGTGTGGCCCTACGTACAGTTGGCCAATGAGGATCCTGAACTGAAGAAAATGTTGGCCGGAGTGATTCGCCGTCAGTTCAAGTGTATCAATATCGATCCATATGCCAATGCCTTCAATAAGGAGGCGACGGGAAGCTATTGGGCGTCCGACATGACGGATATGAAGCCCGAAGTGTATGAGCGGAAATGGGAAATCGACTCGCTGTGTTATCCCATTCGTCTGGCCTACCATTATTGGAAGGTGACGGGAGATGCCAGTGTCTTCTCCGACGAGTGGCTGCAAGCCGTGGCATACATTCTACAGACGTTCCGGGAACAGCAGCGTAAGGAGGGGAACGGCCCCTATCACTTCCAACGCAAGACGGAGCGTGCGCTCGACACCGTGACCAATAACGGATGGGGCAATCCGGTGAAGCCTGTGGGGTTGATAGCCTCGGCTTTCCGTCCTTCCGACGATGCCACCACGTTTCAGTTTCTGGTGCCTTCCAATTTCTTTGCCGTGACTTCCTTGCGTAAGGCGGCCGAGATTTTGACCGAGGTGAACCATGAAAAGACGTTGGCCAAAGAATGTCGTGAATTGGCGGATGAAGTGGAGACCGCCTTGAAGAAATACGCCGTATACGATCATCCCCGTTACGGAAAAGTGTATGCTTTCGAGGTGGACGGTTTCGGCAACCGTTTGCTCATGGACGATGCCAATGTGCCCAGTCTGTTGGCCATGCCCTATCTGGGTGACGTGCCTGCGGACGATCCGGTGTATCAGAATACCCGCAAGCTGATATGGAGCGAGGACAATCCTTATTTCTTTAAGGGGACGGCGGGCGAAGGTATCGGCGGGCCACATGTCGGTTACGATATGATTTGGCCGATGAGCATCATGATGAAAGCTTTTACGAGCCGTGACGACAAAGAAATCAAAGCCTGTGTGGAAATGCTGGTGAATACGGATGCCGGTACGGGATTCATGCACGAGTCTTTTCATAAGAACGACCCGAAGAACTTTACCCGTGCATGGTTTGCCTGGCAAAACACGTTGTTCGGCGAATTGATATTGAAACTGATCAACGAGGGAAAGGCAGACTTGTTGAACAGTATCGAGACGGATTGACCCGGGAATACGGGATGCCGGTAAGAAAATCCGGTGTGGCGGAAGCTTTCCGCCGCACCGGATTTATTTGTAAGGTACGGGTGCCTGGCCTTTCTACATCGGGTTGTCTTCCGGATCTGCTTCTTCGTCCAGACGGTCTTCCCACAGGTATTTTCGGGTCTCGGCGGCAGCAATGCCCGAAAGTCCGATCAGGGATACGATGTTCGGCAGAGCCATGAGGGCATTGGTCAGGTCGGCAAAGTTCCATACCACGGCCAACTGCGTAATGGCACCGAAGAATACGGCGACGATAAAGATGCCCCGGTAGACTAAGGTCCACCGTTTGCCGCTCAGGTATTCCATGGCCTTTTCGCCGTAGTAGCACCATCCTAAGATAGTGGAGAAAGCAAAAGTGACGATGCCGAACGTGAGCAGGGGAGCACCCAGATAGGGAATCTTGTCGAAAGCCACTTTGGTCAGAGCCGGTCCGTCGGCGTATGAGATGTCGGGATAGGCCAGAATGCTGGATACCAGAACCAGGCCGGTAAGGGCGCAGATGACCACCGTGTCCCAGAATGTGCCGGTGGACGACACCAATGCCTGGCGCACGGGATTGCGGGTCTGCGCGGCAGCCGCCACAATCGGGGCGGAACCCATGCCGCTTTCGTTGCTGAAAAGTCCGCGGGCGATGCCGTAACGGGCGGTCATGATGACGGAACCACCCACAAAACCTCCTCCGGCCGCTTCGGGACGAAAGGCCGATTCCACGATCAGTTTCACCGCGTCCCACACATAGCCGCCATTGACCCACAGAATGTAGCAGCATCCTAAGAAATAAAGTGCGGCCATCAGGGGGACAAACGCGCTACAGACACGTGCGATACCTTTCACGCCGAAAATGACGACCAAAGCCACGCATACGGCTACTGCCGTTCCGGTAAGTGCCTGCGGCACACGGTATGTCTCGTAGCACAGCATGGATATGGCGTTGCTTTGCACCAGATTGCCGATTCCGAACGAGGCGCACACCGTGAAGATGCAGAACAAGACAGCGAGCCATTTCATGCCCATTCCCCGTTCCAAGGCATACATGGGGCCTCCCAGCATTTTGCCTTGCGGGGTACGGATGCGGTATTTGACGGCCAGCAGTCCTTCGGCATACTTGGTCGAGATGCCCAACACGCCGGTCAGCCAGCACCAGAATACGGCGCCCGGTCCTCCTAACGTGATGGCCGTGGCTACGCCTACGATATTCCCCGTGCCGATGGTGGCTGCCAACGCTGTGGCCAACGCGCCGAACTGGCTGACGTCTCCCTGCCCCGACTTGTCCGACTGTACCGAGAGCCGGATGGCTTTGAACAGTTTGCGTTGCGGAAAGCGCAGCCGTACGGTTAAAAACAAGTGGGTGCCTAACAGGATAATCACCATGGGCCATCCCCAGAGCCAGTCGCTGCACGACTTGATGAGTGCGCTAAGTGTTTCTGCCATATGGGTTATCTTCAGTCGTTGGTCAGTTTACCTCCCTGCCATCCGTATACTTTCGTATGGATTTCGTGGCAGATATGTTCAAAGTCTTTCTCTTCGTCCAAATCGCCGTGCACCATAAGGAGCAGGGGGAGCGGCGAGAGGTCGGCAGCGTAAGGAGGCTGTATATAGGTGCGATGTTCCCACAACCGGAAACCGCAACGGCGGTAAAAGCCGATGCGCCGTGCGGCTATGTCGGTAGTGGGCGGCTCCACTTCCAGCACGATGGGTTGTCCGGCGTGCCGGATGAAAGTGTCGAGGATGCGTCGTCCCAATCCGCCGCCGCGTAGGGAAGGGCAGGTGGCCAGATGCTCTCCGTAGAGGAATCCGTCCAAGGTCCAATAGTTGAACAGTCCGGCAAACGTCCCGTTTTCTACAACGACCTGAGGGTGGAAAAGCGGATTGTGGTCGGTGTATTGACGTTGTCGGTCCAGGGGGCGTCGTTCTTCGGGCGGGAAAGCGTCCGTCATGAGCCGTTCGGCTTCAGCATAATACGGGTCTGTCGTTTTTACGGGTATAAGTTCCATTCTGTTTGTTTTTTAGATTATAGGTCACAAAAATACAAAGATCGTTTTGTTTTATCCACAAAAAAACGTAATTTTGTTATAAAACGTAAGGAAAAAGAAGAAATGACGGAACTTTTATGGCTGTTCGCCGGAGGGGCATGTGGTGCCGGCGTTGTTTTTTTGTGGACGAAGGCACGTATGTCTTCCCTGCAAACCCTGTTGCAGGTCCGTGAGGAAGAGATGGAAAAACGCCGGAGCGAGATGGAAGAATCAGTTGAACGGCAGTCGCAGGATTTCAAGGAACGCGAAGAACGCATGGAGAACCATTTGGCAGCGTTGCAGGAACGGTGCGAGGCGCTGAATCGCGAGAACAAAGGGCTGGCTGCCGACAAGCAGACGTTGGAAAAAGAATTGGTGTTGGTGCGCGAACAGATGGTGCGCGAAGGCGAAGAGCGCAACCGCCGTTTCAAGGAACAACTGAATCTCATGCAAGAGCAGTTGCAGAACGCTACCCGTGAAATATTGGGACAGCGCACCCGTGAACTTTCGCAGCAGAACACGGTGCAGATGACGGCTATCATAGACCCGCTGAAAGAGACCATCCGGGAAATGCGTACGGCCATGGACAGCAGCCGCGACACGCATAATAAGAATACGGCTTCACTGGAGAAAGCCATCGAGGAAGTGATGAGGCGTACGCGTGAAATCGGGGCTGAGGCTGACAAGCTGGCTTCGGCGTTGCGCAACGAGAACAAGGTGCAAGGGAATTGGGGCGAGTTGATTCTGGACGAGTTGCTGGAAAGCCAAGGGCTGAAGGAAGGCATACATTACGAGAAGCAGGTGACCCTACGCGACCGTGCCGGTAAAGCCATCCTGAACGAAGAGTCCGGGAAGCGGATGATTCCCGATACCATCCTGCATTACCCCGACGGAAAAGATGCGGTAATCGACTCCAAGGTGTCGCTTACGGCTTTTGTGGACTATCAGAACGCCGAGACGGACGACGCGCGTGCCGAAGCCCTACAGCGGCATGTCAGGAGCGTACGGCAGCATGTGGCCGAATTGGCCCGCAAGGATTACAGTGCGTACATCAAGTTGCCGCGTCAGGCTTTGAATTACGTCATCATGTTCGTACCCAACGAAGGGGCGCTCCAGTTGGCGTTGGCAGAAGCACCGGAGTTGTGGCGTGAGGCATTCTCCAAAGGGGTGTTCATCACCGGTGAGCAGAATCTTACGGCGGCACTCCGCATTATCCAGATAGCCTGGACCCAAATGCAACAGGCTCAGAACCAGGAGGCCATCTACGATACGGCTCGGATGTTGCTCGACCGCGTGGCCGATTTTATCGGCCATTTCGAGACGGTAGGACAGAAGTTGCAAGATGCTTCGTCCTCCTTTACCAAGGCCGCCGACAAGCTGAAGGACGGACGGTTGAGCGTGGTGGGAGCTGCCAACAAACTTATCAAGTTGGGTGCCAAGGCCAGTGCCAAGAAGGTGATTCCCGAAGAGAACGAACCGTTGCATGGAGTGGAAGGGACGGCGGAGACGGGTGCCAACCTCCCGGGGTGACTCTTTTTGCGACTTTGATTGAAGATAGGTCTTTCGTGGTTTTGCTGTCTTTTTGATAGTAAAACCACGATTTTTGTTTTGTGCATGCCTTGAGACCATACAGGTTTTAGAAGGAATTCAGGTCGTTTTTGAATACAATTTTTAGCGTTTCCGGTAGGTTTTTTTATCTTTTTAAGCCTAATTGCGTTTCAATCTCAAGCGAATGATTTTCCGTTCGGCTGAGAAAACATATTTTTTCTCCGCATGTCGTTTGAAAGCTGTCCTCATGTTGGGCCGGAATATGCCGGAAAACGAAGCGTGGGTAAGCTTTTCCGGTTCGTCTTTACGCTATTTGAAGTGCTTCCGTTCGCAAAAAACGGATGTCAAAATGGCATGTAAATCCACTTTGCGCTTCCTCGTCTTCCGGCCGTCTGCGTCACGTCTTGCTTTCCGGCGGTTCAGGATGCTGCCCGAAAGTCTTATGGGCTGTCAGATTGCCTTTTCGCACTCCCGTGAGAATCCCGTATTTCCGTAGACTTCCGTATCGGGGCGTAAATAACGGATTCTCGCGGAGGCCGATTTGACTTTTTGACAGGATTAAAAGACTTCTTTTCTCTTTGCGGTTAAAGCGAATTGGTCGGAAGAAGTCTTGACCAGTTCGAATCCTAAGTTTTTCAAAAGGTCGTTGATTTCATATTTAAGGTTACTTATTTTCCGTTTGGATGCCGGCGAACCGTCGAAGAAATTCTCATTGAATACGGTATTGAGTTCCGTGAATGAGATTTCGTGCGTGGGAGCTTTAAGGAGATAATCCAGTAAGGTCACCACTTGGCGGCGGCTTGTACGGGTCGTGCCGTCTATGGTGATTTCGTTGGTATAACGGTTCACCCGTATTTTTTTGAATTCGCATTCCGATGTGTCGGCTATCATGTCGCCCAGTTCCGGATGGAGTTTCTGCTGATGGCGGAAATACCATACCAGCATGGCGACAACCAGGCATAAGCAGATGAAGGCTATCCCCATCCAGTAATAGGCGTGGAAAATCAGGTTTTGCGTAAACTTCACGGCAGACAAGGGCAAAGTCCCATCGTCGCAGTAGGCATCCCATTTCATGCAATGGTGCAGGCTGACGGTGGCTCCGATGACAGCCGTAAGGATTAAGGCGATGCCTAATGATACAATAAAGGTAAGTTTGTGTTTCATGTTTTGCATTCGATGTATAGATTAATGTCTTACAAATTTAAAAGTTTAGTTTGAGAAATCAAGGCAACCGGGAGTTTTTTTGATGAATGAAATCCGGAAAAAACATTCGGATGCTGAAAAAGAAAAAATAAACGTTACTTTTAGCGTTTTCTTTAAGCGTTGAATATCAGTGATTTGATATTTTCTGATATTATTTGATACCGGATCTGATAAGATTTGATAACGAAAAGTTGTTTATATTGTTTCTGTTGCGTTACTTTGTAGGACTTGGTTACTTCAATAAAGACGTGAGACTATGAAGTGTGGCTTTTTAGGATTAATGGTGATGTGCTGGGTCGGACTGCAATCCTATGCCCAAGACCCGGACTTTTGGCAGTTTGAAGGTCTCGATACCCTTTACCGCAAGGTGGAAGGTTTCGGAGTGGGCTTGCCGCAGGAAAAGGCGTATCTCCATTTGGACAACACCTGCTATTTCCTCGGCGATACCATTTGGTACAAAGGCTATGTCACGCGCTCCGACCGGGGCACGTTGACCGACTTGAGCAAGATTCTCTACGTGGAGCTTCTCACGCCGGACGGTTATTCCGTGGAACGGCAGCAGTTGGAGATGGAAGACGGCACGGCCCACGGCATGTTCGTGCTGAAGGATACGCTTTATGCCGGTTACTACGAATTGAGGGCCTATACGCGTTGGATGCTCAACTTCGGACAGTGCGAATATCCCCATGTGCGTATTTCAGAGGATTTGTTCTACAGCAAGAAGATGGCCAAGGAATTTTTCCGAGACTATGAGAAGCTTTATTCACGGGTGTTTCCCGTGTATGACAAGCCTAAGGAAGCCGGGGATTTTGCAAAAGACATGACGTTGCGCCCCATGCGCCGCTACTATAAAACCCCGAAGAAAAAGAAGCCCAAAGTGGACGTGCGTTTCTATCCCGAAGGAGGTAACCTTGTGGCCGGTGCGGCTTGCCGGGTGGCTCTTGAATTGAACGGCGAGGACGGGCAACATCTTGGCGGCATGAAGCTTACCGTTCGGGATAAGGAGGGAAAGGTGGCGGCTGTCTGCCGGACGGATGAGCGCGGCCGGACGACATTCCGCCTGCCGGATGTGTCGGAAGAGGCGGATTTCCGTGCTACCTTCACTTACAAAGGATATGAGTATGAAGAAGAACTTCCCGAAGTAGAGAAAGAAGGTTGTGCCTTGACTGTCACGGTGGGCGACAGTGTGGTGGAGGCCGTGATACAGGCCGTCGGAGTGAAGCACCCCGTTGCCTTGCACGTCATGAGTGGCGGAGTGTCCCGTTTCTACCGTCCCTTGCCTGTGTCGCTCTTTTCAAACGGGATGGCGGACACGGCGGACGAACCGGCCTCCGGCCTCCGGGTTTGCCGGATGGCTATCCCATTGGACAGTCTTCCCACCGGTGTCAACCAGCTTACGGTCTTCGACGGGGAAGGACGCATCTATGCCGACCGGCTCTTTTTCGTCAACCATCACGACTACGATGCCCCGAAACTGGCCGTTTCCGGTGTACGTCAGTCCTACGAACCTTTCGATTCCATCACCTTGCATTTGCAACTGACCGACCCGGCAGATTCCTTATCCAGCCTTTCCCTTGCCGTTCGCGACCGGGATACGGAAGAAGACACGTACGACAATGGCACGATACTCACCGAAATGCTCCTTGCCAGTGAAATCAAGGGGTTTGTGGAGAATCCGGGTTATTATTTCGAGTCAGACGACAGTCTTCGCCGCCAAGCCCTCGACCGGCTCATGATGGTGCAGGGGTGGCGACGTTACAAGTGGCGTGAGATGGCGGACGTAGAACCCCTCGCGCTGCCTTGGTTGCCCGAGAAGTTCCAGACCATCGGAGGGTGTGTCAACCGTTCGGAAAGGCAAAACATTGATTTTAAAAAGATCAGCAACTTGAAAAAGGAGGTGAACGTCTGGGCCATGTTCACGCAGGGACCGGAGACTTTTGAATTGAAGCAACAGACGAAAGACGGTGCATTCTATATGGCCATGCCTGAGATTTACGGTGATTGCATGATGTTCCTCAGCGCGGCGAAACTGAGTAAGGGAGCAGAGTATGTCAGCAAAAGGCGTCGGAAGGGCTTCACCGATGAGGAGGCTTGGCCGGACTATTATGTGAAACTAGACTTGTTCCATCCCCATTTCGCACATCCCTACAGCTTTTACCAGGACGTGTCGCCGCGTGACCTCGAACCGTTTGCTCATGAGGACAGCCTCGTGCGCGGTTCGTTCGAGGGTCGCGTGTTGCCTTCCGTGACGGTGCGGACGCGGAGGAACGGGTTACGCCGCTACGACCCGACGAAGCCTGCAGTCGTTATCGACGCGTACGACGCATATAACATGATGGCCGATTACGGTTTGGCCGATGTGCCTTTCTATTATTTGAGTAGTCCGGCCGTGTCCACGCTTATTTCGTTCTTATTTGTGGGCGACATGAACAAATACCGTGATTATTTTCTTCGGACGACCTTCAACACGTGGCCCAACCGCCTGTGGGACAAGCCTGTCATGCCGGGTACGCCGACCTATCCCGTCCCCGATTGGTTGTCGCGCGGGGAATTTGAGAAATACCGGTCGCTGAGCCTGTTGGACAAGTTTTATATTTATACGGACTATGTGCCCCGTGAAATGGGCAGTTGGAAATACCGGCAGGACAACCAGCCGGAAGTCATCGTGGGTATGCAGCTCCGTCCCAACGGGGAATATTTCCCTTCTTGCCGTGACCGCCGTTACCTCTTGCACGGTTATGCCGTGTGCGACGAGTTCTACAGTCCCGACTACAGTCACCGTCCTTTGCCCGAAACGGAAGATTACCGCCGTACGCTCCTATGGATGCCCGAAGTGGAGTTTGATGCAAAGGGAAGTGCCACGGTTCGCCTTTACAACAACAGCAAGCGGACGGCTGTCAGTGTTGAGGCCGTGGGCGTTACGGACAGTGGGCGGTATATGCAATATAACAGTGTGCGGTAAGCAAACGAAGTGGTATGAGTATCAAAAAGAGAAAAATATGAGGAATTCAACATTCATTAAAATGCAGGCTTTTTTTCTAGCGTGCATGTTGCCTGCCTTTTTATTTGGAAAAGGTGAGGTAGTCTACACCCGTTTGCAGGCTTTGTATTCCAATAATGCAGGAGGATGGAATATTGAGAAGGTCGTATTGTCCGATACGGCTACGGTGGTGTCTTTTTCCGTACGTGCCAAACCTTATTCTTGGATTCAAATGGCTTCGAGCACTTATTTGAGTGACGAGAAAGCTGTGGAGTATCCCGTAAGAAAGGCTGTAGGACTGACGCTGGACGAGAAGTTCTACATGCCTAAAAGCGGAAAGACGGAGTTTCAGTTGATTTTTGCCCCTATGCCCAAAGATACGAAGATATTCGATATGATAGAAGGGGACGGACGTGACATGGCATGTTGGTACGGACTGCATGATGCCAAGTCGAAAGTGAAGATGCCTGTGGCTCGGGAAGAAGTGGATGCAGAAGAAGTGGGGGAAAACATGTTCCGGACAGGCAAGGCTGTGGTACGGGGCAAGATAGAAGGTTACAAACCTGGGTGGGGATATGGTATTGTGGCGGTGACCGACAATACGTTGGGAAGTCGTCCCGAAAGCTCGTCGTCTGCCTTGATTCGTCCGGACGGGACTTTCTGTCTGGATTGGCCTTTGGAGCATCCCGTGTGGGACGAACTGAAGCCGGGGTGTGGGCCGGACATTCCGGTCTATGTACGTCCGGGCGACACGCTCGATTTGGTGATAAAAGCGAAGGGGGATGGGATTGAGACTGTAGAATACACCAGCAGCCATCCCAAAGGATGTTATGAGAAATTGCTGAAGTGCAAGGTGCCGGAAGTCTATGCCGAATGGGAGCGTAAGGGAGAGATTTGGAAGACGCTTACCGATGAGGAGTTTTGGGCTATGACGAAGGAGACAATGGAAACGGGAAATCGGCTTTGTGATTATTTTGTGTGGAAATACGGGCTGTCTCCATGGGAGGCACACCTCCTGAAAGCCCGGCAGCAGGTGGCGGTGGTAATCAACCAGACCGTATTGGCCAACTGGATGCTGTCGAGCCGGTATGGCTATTATCCACCGAATGAGGAACTGCGGAAGGATTTTTACGAAGGCAATGATTATTCCTTATACAAAGTGTTGAATGAGATGCCCACGGACGACCCGTCCATGTCCTTTATTCCTTATTTTCGCGCAATGGTGTCACGGATGAAGGACATGCAGCCCATGACGGATGCTTGGTCTTTGGCTTCGATGGGAGACGTGGACTGGTCGGATGTGGAGGGACAACGGTTGATGGATAGCTTACAAGTGGAAGCACTTCGGGGTGTCATGGGGGTCAAGGAGATTCCTTATTTGGTTCAAGCCTATCTCGTTAACAAAGTCTGTGACTTGCCCGACTTCCTGACTCCGGAAGGACGAAAAAAAATTGTGGAGTATAGGGCAGCTTGCCTCACGAATCCTTATTTGAAAAGGAAAATATGGAAATTGGCTTCCGACTATGCCCAGCCGCTTCCGGCTACAACGAAGTTGGAGGGAAAGGCACTTGAGATATTGCAGCCGATTGTGGACAAATATAAAGGGAAATATGTGCAGATAGAATGGATGAAACCCAGAAAAAGCGGTGTTGACTTCGTGAATAACCGGATGGTCAATTTGATACCTGACTTCCGGAACCATAAAGATTTGCAGTTCGTATTTTTGTTCAGTGCCAATACTTGTACGAAAGAGGAGTTCGAGCAATTTGTGAAAGCGTATTTGCCGGGTGAAGCCTGTTATTGGTTGGATTTTGAAGAAAGCAGTATTTTGCGTGCACAACTTCTACTTCCTAATTATATAAAAGATATTACGTTGAACCGAGAAGGGGAGGTGTTGTCTACACCGCTTTATACAGCGGATGAGAGGCAGTTCCGTCGGAGTTTACGTGAATTATTAGAAAAAGGAGAATGATGAATAGGAAAAAATTCTTGTGGTTGATGGCGGCATTACTGCCGACCACGCTATTGGGAAAAGGTGAAGTGGCCTACACCCGTTTGCAGTCCTTCTATTCCAATGCGGGGATGGTGGCCATAGACAAGGTGGTGCTGTCCGACACGGCCACGGTCATGTATTGCACGGCGAAAGGGAAAATCAACTCTTGGTTTCAATTCGCACCGTCCACGTACCTGAGCGATGAAGAGGATACGCGTTATCCCGTGAAGGGGGCTGTGGGGCTGACCTTGGGCGAGAAATGCTATATTCCGAAAGCCGGGCAGTTGGAGTTCCGTTTGCTCTTTGAACCGATGCCGGAGGACACGAAGATATTCGACCTGATAGAGGGGACGGAAAAGGATATGTTCCGCATCTATGGCATCCACGATGCCAAGGCCAAGGTGAAGATTCCGGAGGCCAAAGAAGAGATAGACGCGGAAGAGACCTCCGAGAAGATGTTCCGAAAAGGAAAGGCCGTGGTGCGCGGCAAGATAGAGGGCTATTCCCGGGATTGGAACAAGGGCGTTTTGCTTTTTGATGTCAGTTTCTTGGGGCAAGGGAGGGTAGTGCCTTTTCCCATAAGTCGGCCTTGCACGGCTTTGGAACCGGACGGGACATTCTATGCGGAACTTTCTTTGGATCATCCTATATGGGCAGATATGGTGTTGGGAGGCGAAAATACGGCTGTTCCTTTCTATGTCCGTCCTGGTGATACGCTTGACATTATCGTGAAAGGGATATTGGAGAAGAATGTGACAGTGGACTACGCCAGTAGCCATCCGAAAGGCTGTTATGAGAACTTGTTGAAGCATCAGGACGTGCCGGTCATCTATTACGGATGGGAACGTTTGTCGGATTATGGACGGAACTTGGACACTGAATATTTTCTGAAGAATGTGGACGAGAGTGTAGCGGAAAACATGCGGCTTTGCGACTATGTGGCATGGAAGTACAAGCTTTCTCCATGGGAGACGCATCTTTTGAAAAACCGTCAAAGGTTTGAATTGACAGACCGTTATTTGTTCATGGCCAGTCGGTTGTTCGAAGAAAAGGTAGAACGTCCGAGAAAATATCCTGTGGAAAAAGAGGACTATGTAGATTATGATTATTCAGCCTATAAGGTGTTGAACATTCTTTCTTTGGATGATCCGTCGCTTTCTTTCTTGCCTTATAGTTTAGGATATCCTCCGTCCATCAGTATGACATATATGATGGCTTTTCTTGATATGTATGCTTTTTGGGATAATTCTTCTGAAACAGAACCTTTGGACTATGCGAAAGTAGAAATCGAAAAAGACAGTCTTCAAGTGAAAACGTTGCGTGAACTGACCGGTACAGAGGGGACTCCTTGGGCTGTGCAAGCCTATCTCACCCAAAAAATGACTGGTTTGCAAGGGGAATGGAGCATAGGCCAACGCGAAAAGTTGGCAGACTTCTTGTCATCTTCCTATCTGACTTACCCCTACTTCAAGGAGAAAATAAAGGAATTAAACCGTTTGTCCGGAAACTCTACCTCATGGGTTTATGAAATACCGGAAGGGGAGGGCTACCGGGACATGAAGTCTATTTTAAATAGTTATAAAGGCCGGTATGTGCAGGTGGTTTGGCTTTCAGATCCTAATAAAGATTTTAGCTTCAATGGCAATTCGTCCGTGAAGAACATCATGGCAGATCATGAAAGTTTTCCGGACTTGCAAATCATCGCGATACTTAACGGAAAAGCATATTCGGATGATGAAGTGGCTGACCGGATGATGAGGGAGCTGTCTTTTCCGGTGGTTTATTTCAGGGATGGCGAAAGTTACCTCAAACTACAGGAGTTATTCCATTTCTACAGCAGTGGCAAGCAGATAACTTTCGACCGCAACGGGTTGGTCTTCAAACAACCGCTCGACATGAAAAACGAAACGATGTTCCGTGACCGGTTCCGCCGTATATTGAAAGCGGAAAAAGAGATGCAACGATGGTAATAGAGGAAAACAGTGACTGTGTTGGGAAATGCGTTTCCAAAGGAATGGGGCTGGTTCTTCCTGCTGCTGGTTACGAGGATATTTATTTCTAAGGTTGGATTCTATTTGTTCGTTTATGAACATTGCCGTTAGCAGGAAGGTTTTAGGTCTAGATGACGGTACAGCGGTCAATTATTCTTATTTTAAAGTGTTTGACAGGCATACGGATATTCATGAAATTACTCCCTGCCGGCCTGCTTGTGCCGACAGGGAGTGTTCCTTTTCAAGAAGGGATTTTTATGAACGTTTGCTGCCATCGGGATTGTAAACCAGAATGAGATCTATCGGTTCGCGATCCAATTCGATGCGGTAGTAGACGCCTGTTTCCGCCCCGTTGGGATATTCAATGCGGTCTACATCGTCTTCACGTGGGTTGAACGTGTAACCTTCCTGCGTGAAGCTGTTGACTACGGCTTCCGGAACGGATGTCCATGCCATATCCTCGAATTCAGTGAACAACCATTGGTAATTCGTGTCCACGTGCATGTCTGCCTCTGCATTGTTCAGCCACAGTTGTATTTCGTAGCCTTGTGCAGTACGGTCCATTTCAACGATATGAGCATCGGGGTATTGAGCAGTTACCATTTGGCGTATTTCCTGTGGGATTTGTGCCGAAGGGTCGGAGCCACTTCCCGGGTGTTGGCTTCCGTCCGCATTGTAATAAAGTATGATGTCTGTAGGCTCACGGTCCAATTCGATGCGGTATTGTACGGCCGTTTCCGTCCCGTTGGGATATTCAATGCGGTCTACATCGTCTTCACGTGGGTTGAACGTGAATCCGTTTTGTGTGAAGCTGTTGACTACGACCTCCGGAACAGATGTCCAGGCAATGTCTTCGAACTCCGTATAAAGCCATTGGTAGTTGAGGTCGAGGTGCATGTCCACTTCTCCGTTGTTCAGCCACATTTGTACTTCATATCCTTGGTAGGTACGTTCGACTTCCACGATTTGTGCTCCCGGATAACGGCTTTCTACCGTTTGGGTGATGTGTGGGTCATTCCGAAAGTTGTAGTCGTCCTCATCGTCGTCTTTACATGCGGTCATAACCGGGGCGAGCAATAAGATGAAAAGCCCCCATTTCCATATATTCTTTCTCATTTTGTTTTGGTTTTTGTAAAAGGTTTATATTCTTGTGAAAATCTCATCTTTCAGTCAATCTCACGGATATTGAATTTTCGGTCGAATTTGAGTTCTACATCGTTGGTGAGCTCTACTTCGTACTTACGACTGTCTTTTTCTATTTTGGTGATTTTCTCTCCGGGGAACATCTCGTTCACTTGTTTCTTGATTTCCTTCGGTATGAAAAAAGCCGGGACTTCAGACCTTTTGCCGTCTACTTCCGTCCAGTCTCCTTTGCTGTCGAAGGAGACTTCCGTACCATTGACAAGCTGTACGTCGTAAGTGGTAGATTTGAACCAGTCTTTGTCTATTTTGATATACGAGACCTTGGTATGGGCAAATTGCTGCTTTAAAATCGTACGTGCCGGGGCGGGCAGTTCGTTTAAATTGCGGGTGATGACATCATTGTCGGCGCAAGCGGTCGTTACGATGACAATCCCTAAAATCAATATGGCAAAAATCTTTCTCATAATGGTAATTCCTTTTAATGGTTAGTAATGTTATTGTAACCGCAAAGTAAATACCTGATTCTGGAAAGATTTGGGATTTGTGCTTTTCGTTTTAGGGCTTTGCAACTTTTAACACGAAATGATGTCGTCCGTCATGATAGTATGTGAGGGAGAGATGGTACAGGTCGGCAATGGATTGGGCGATAGACAGTCCCAGTCCGGTCGATTCTTTTTGTCCGCTATGCCCCTTGTAGAAGCGTTTGAACATTTGTCGTTCGTCGAGGGCTTGGTTCCCGTCGTTGACGATTTCAATCCGGGTGGAATGGATGAGTATATCCACACGTCCGTGTTCGGGGCTATGTATGATGGCATTTTTGATGAGATTGGTCAGTAAAGTATGAGCCAGCGATTCGTTCATCCGGATACGGCAGTCTTCCGTGTCCGACAAGTGATAGTCCAGTTCTTTTTCTTCGTATAAGTCCGATAACAGTTCGAGAATCTTTCGGACGTGTGGGTTCATATTCACTTCCGTTACTTCCTCAAATTGCCGGTTTTGGATACGCGAAAGCAGGAGCAGGGATTTATTGAGCTGTATGGCACGGTGCAGGCTACGGAACATGTCATCGATATTTTTCAGTTCCTCTTCATCGAGATTCTCATGTTCGGCCAATAACTCCAGCTTGCCGTTGATGACGGCCAACGGGGTTTGCAGTTCATGAGAGGCGTTTTCGATGAATTCCTTTTGTTCCCGGTATGCTTTTTCTGCCCGTTCGTGCATTTCAAGGGCTGCACGGTTCAGGGTACGGAACTCCCGAATACGGCAATCCGGATTCAGATAAGGTGCCGGATGTCCGGGTGATACGTTTTCAAGCCATTCCAATAAACGGTCGAGCGGGCGGAACACGGACTTCAGGATAAGGCGTGTGCTGAAGATGATGCAACAAAGCAATGCGATGTAGAGTGCGACGAGATATTTGAATATGGCGGCTATCAAATCGTCCCGTTCCAAAGTGGAGAGTCGGAGTTCCAGTTCATAATATTTCAGGTCGGTGGCCATGAAGCAGGACTTCATGATACGTACGGGTTCATATTCATCTTCAGTCTCGATATATACCGTACCGTCGTAGTACCGGTCGCGATAGTGCTCGACCTCTTCCGTGGTAAGCGGACGGATGCTGTAACTGTGTATGATTTTGTCCTCGGTATCTAAAAGGGTAGAGTCCGCCAGGATTTTCCCCACAATAATATCCCGGTAATTGGCCAGGGCATCGTCGGTCTCGTCCATCACTTCGTCAATGACGGTGTAATAGAAAAAGGTACCCCATCCGCCCAGCAACAAGAACAGGAGGAAAGAGAGGTTGAAGTGGGTATAGCGTAATAACTTCATGGTCGGGGTATGGGGAGTTTACGGCATGTCGAATGCCAATTTGTAGCCGAAACCGTAAACGGCTTTTATTTCTGCTTGTGTGCCGGCAGCTTTCATCTTTTTCCTCAAATTCTTCACCTGAGAATAAATGAAGTCGAGGCTATCCGCCTGGTCGATGTGGTCGCCCCATACAGACTCTGCCAATGCCATACGGTTGATGAGGCGGTTGGGATTGCTGATGAAATAATACAGCAGGTCGAACTCCTTACGGTTGAGGTTCAGTTCGTTCCCATCTACGGTCACTTTGCGTGTGTCGGGGACTAAAGTCAGGTTGCCCAGTACGATACTGGTGTCTCCTCCGGCTTTTTTCCTGCGCAACAGGGATTTTACCCGTGCGTTAAGCTCGGCCAGATGGAATGGTTTGGCCAAATAATCGTCGGCCCCGAGATTAAGCCCCTCCACCTTGTCCTCAATGGAGTCTTTGGCCGAGATGATGATGACGCTTTCCTGTTTACGCATCCGTTTGAGATGGGCCAGGACGGAAAGTCCGCTTCCGCCGGGCAGCATGATGTCCAGCAAGATACAGTCGTAGTCGTAATCGTTAACCTTTTCCATGGCGGAAGCATAGTCTTCCGCACACTCCACGATGAACTTTTCGCGCGTGAGGTACTCCCTGACGGTATTCCGCAACTCCTCTTCGTCTTCAATCAGCAGGATCTTCATGGCTGTTCCGTATCGGATGGATTGTCGATGGGTAATCTGTCTTTCTTCCGGTAACCTGTGCTGTTGAGGATAGCCACCAAGTCACCGTTTTCTTGGCAGATTCTTACCTCTATATAAGGAATGCGCGGGTGGTGGTGTATCTCACGGGCCTCTGCGTAAAGCCATCCGGCAGACACGGCTTTCAGGAAGTTGATATTGGCGCTTAAAGACAATGTTACCTGTGCATAGCTGTTGGCTACGGCGGCAAAAGCCAAGTCGGCCAACGTGAAAAGGGCACCGCCTTGGCAGACCCCGGCAGCATTGAGGTGGGCAGGGGTGACTTCCATTCGGGCTTTGGCATATCCCGGACGGATGTCAAGTATCTCGACACCGGCCGCCCGGGCAAACCGGTCGTTCTTTAATAATTCGGATAATGTCATACTATAGTTGGATAAAAATGTCAGGCGAAAGTTTTTCGTATTTCTTCCCAGTGTTCGCAAAGCGATTGCATGGAAGGGAACAACAAGTCGGCACCGGCATCAATCAGCACTTCGTCGGGCAGCGGCCCCGTATTGACGGCGATGGTGAAGATTCCGGCAGCTACTCCGGCTTGTACCCCTAAGGGAGCATTTTCCACCACAAGGCCTTCCCACGGTTGTATACCGGTTTTTTGCAGCCCCATGAGGTAGGGCTCGGGGTAGGGCTTGCCGTATTTCACATCAAAACTGGTCACCATCAGGTCGCGCCGGAATACGCCCGGGAAATTATGATTCAGCCGGTCGATGAGGCTGACCTGCCCCGACCCGGTAACGACCATGGGGGTGAAGCCATCGGCCTTTACCTTTTTCAGCAACTCGTAAGCGCCCGGCATCCGTGGGGCTTCCGGACAACGGCTGAACACGTCGGACTTGGCTTTATAGATGGTTTGCTTCTCCTCTTCGGTAGCCCGGCGTCCCCAATCACGTTGTGCCAGCAGATCGATGGTTCCGCCGCCCGTACGTCCTTCGTGCATGTAGGCTTCTTCGGGCGTGATATGCAGGCCGAACTGCGTCATGGCATGGCTCCAGGAATAAGCATGGTTGGGCATGGAGTCGAAAAGCACGCCGTCCATATCAAAGAGCACGGCTTTAAGGCGCGTTGCCCCAAAGCCGTGCTTCATTAAATATTTGTCTTTTTCAGCTTCGAACATGGGCTTATTTGTTTAAGCGTGCGCGGATGGCTTCACTTTCTTTTTCGTAACCCGGTTTGTTCAGCAGGGCGAACATGTTCTTCTTGTAGGCTTCCACGCCTGGCTGGTTGAAGGTATTTACCCCCAAGAGGTTGCCGCTGATGCCGCAGGCTTTCTCGAAGAAATAGATGATTTGTCCCAAATAGTACTCGTTCAACACAGGGACACTCAGGCGCATGTTGGGCACACCGCCGTCCACGTGAGCCAGTTGCGTACCCAGTTCGGCCATCTTGTTCACTTCGTCCACACGCTTTCCGGCCAGGAAGTTCAGGCCGTCCAGATTTTCGTCGTCCGAAGGGAAGAGCACCTTGTGGTTGGGCTGCTCGATACTGATGACGGTCTCGAAGATGGTACGTTCGCCGTCCTGAATCCATTGTCCCATGGAATGAAGGTCGGTGGTGAAATCTACGGCAGCCGGGAAAATACCTTTTTGATCCTTTCCTTCCGATTCTCCGTACAACTGTTTCCACCATTCGTTCAGGTAGTGCAGCTTAGGCTGGTAGTTTACCAGAATTTCTATTTTCTTGCCTTCGGCATATAAAGCGTTGCGGCAGGCAGCATATACGGCAGAGGGGTTTTCCATGAAAGGTACGTCCACGGCAGTTGCTTTTTCCATGTCGGCGGCACCGGCCACGAGTTGTGCGATGTCGAAACCGGCCACGGCAATAGGCAGCAAGCCTACGGGAGTGAGTACGGAGAAACGTCCGCCCACATTGTCGGGGATGATAAAGCTCTTGTATCCTTCCTTGTCAGCCGTGGTACGGGCGGCACCTTTTTGGGCATCGGTTACGGCCACGATGACTTTGCGGGCCATGTCCTTGCCGCGCTGGTCTTCGCATTGCTTTTTCAGCAGGCGGAAAGCCAAAGCCGTTTCGGTGGTCGTGCCGCTCTTGGAAATATTGATGACACCGAATTTCTTGTCGGCCAGATAAGCGCACATTTCGGCCAGATAGTCTTCGCCGATGTTGTTTCCGGCAAACAGGATGACCGGGTTCTTCTTATCGTTCAGCAACCATTGGAAGCTGTTGCTCAGGGCTTCGATGACGGTGCGTGCGCCAAGGTAGCTTCCGCCGATGCCGGCTACAACGACCACTTCACAGTTCTCGCGGAGCACCTGTGCCGTGGCGTTCAGTTCACCGATGAAATCGGGAGTAATGGAAGACGGCAAGTGCAGCCAACCTAAAAAGTCGTTACCCGGACAAGTGCCGTTTTCCAACGCTTCCTGTGCGGCTTTCACTTTCGGTTCGTATGCCGCGATGGCATCGGCCTGAAGGAACTGAGTTGCTTTTGTGATGTCTAATTGAATATTCTTCATCTTTTTACGCTATTAAAAAACAATAATGAGTTATCGGAATGAATCGGTGAGCAGTTTTATCTCGATGCTCGGCGAGATACGTTCGTAGAGGATATTATATACGGCGTCCAGAATCGGCATGTTGACATGGAGGCACTTGTTGATGTCCTTCATACATTTGGTGCCGTAATACCCCTCGGCTATCATTTCCATTTCTATTTGTGCGCTTTTCACACTGTAACCCTTGCCTATCATGGAACCGAACACCCGGTTGCGGCTGAAGTTGGAATATCCCGTGACGAGAAGGTCGCCCAGATAGACCGAATCGATGATATTCCGTTCGATGGGGTGTACAATCTTGAGAAAACGGTTCATTTCCTGCGCTGCGTTGGACATGATGACCGACTGGAAGTTGTCTCCATACTTCAGGCCGTTGCAGATACCCGCCGCGATGGCATAGACGTTCTTCAACACCGAAGCGTATTCGATGCCGATGACGTCGTCGCTGATTTTGGTCTTGACATATTCGCTGCTGATCATGTCGGCAAAGTTTTGCGCCTTTTCCAAGTCGGCGCATCCCACGGTCAGATAAGTAAGCCGTCCCAAAGCCACTTCTTCCGCATGGCTCGGTCCCCCCAAAACGGCCAGATTCTCGTCGGGCACGCTATACACCTGATGAAAATATTCCGAGCAGACCAGGTTTTCGTCGGGCACGATACCCTTGATGGCCGTGACGATGAACTTGTCACGCAGACGCGTCTTGAGTTTTTTCAGATGGCTCTTTAAATAAGGTGAGGGGGTGACGAAAATCAAAGTATCCGCTTCTTCCACTATTTTATTGATGTCGGCAGAGAAGTGGATGCGGTTCACGTCGAAATGTACGCTGGTCAGGTAAGCCGGATTATGTCCCAGGCGGCGGAATTCCTCGATGCGGTCTTCCCGTCGCATGTACCAATGGATGGAATCGTTTCGCTCCAACATCATCTTGGCGATGGCGGTAGCCCAGCTACCGCCCCCCATGATGGCTATGGTTCCACAATTTCCCATGTTTTCCGGTTGTTATATTTTGGAAATCCACTCGGCCACGTCGTTGACGGATGGCTTTTCGATGTCGAGTTTGTATTTCTTGATGACCTCTCCCACCTGTTGCTGCAGCTTTTGCGGATTGACGTCCTTCATGTCGCTTACCAGATTATATCCGGCTTTTTGCAATACGGGCACGAGTGCCTCGGCCACGCCGATGTCAGTGTATTTGTCGGCACTGTCCTTGGGTATTTTCTTTTCAGGGCGCATTTGCGGGAAGAAGAGGACCTCTTGAATCGTAGTCTGGCCCGTCATGAGCATGACCAGACGGTCGATGCCGATACCGATACCGCTGGTGGGGGGCATGCCATATTGCAAGGCACGCAGGAAATCCTGGTCGATGAACATCGCTTCGTCGTCGCCCTTCTCGCTCAGGCGCATCTGTTCGATGAAACGCTCTTCCTGATCTATCGGGTCGTTCAACTCCGAATAGGCATTGGCCAGTTCCTTACCGTTGACCATCAACTCGAAACGCTCGGTCAATGCCGGATTAGTGCGGTGTTTTTTGGTGAGCGGCGACATTTCCACCGGATAGTCGGTGATAAAGGTAGGTTGGATATAAGTACCCTCGCAGAACTCGCCGAAAATCTCGTCGATAAGCTTGCCTTTACCCATCGTGTCATCGATTTCCAGATTCAGGGTCTTGCATATCTCGCGGATTTCTTCTTCGCTCTTCCCGTTCAGGTCATAACCCGTTTTTTCCTTGATGGCCTCCAAGATGGGCAGACGGCGATAGGGTGCCTTGAAGCTGATGGTCTTTCCGTCCACCACGCTCTCCGTGCTGCCGTTCACAGCGATGCAGATGCGCTCGAGCAACTTTTCGGTAAACGCCATCATCCAGTTGTAATCCTTATATTGTACATAAAGTTCCATGCAAGTGAACTCCGGATTGTGGCTCTTGTCCATACCCTCGTTGCGGAAGTTCTTGCCGATTTCGTACACGCCTTCGAAACCGCCTACGATGAGGCGTTTCAGGTAGAGTTCCGTGGCGATACGAAGATACAGGTCGATGTCGAGCGAGTTGTGGTGGGTAATGAACGGGCGCGCGCTGGCTCCTCCCGGGATGGATTGCAGGATAGGTGTCTCCACCTCCGTGTAGCCTGCTTCGTCCAGGGCGGCACGCAACGTTTTCAGGATGGCCGAACGCTTCAGGAACGTTTCCTTCACTCCGCTGTTGACAATCAAGTCCACGTAACGCTGGCGGTAACGCAGTTCCGGGTCGTCGAAAGAGTCATATACCTCGCCGTCTTTCATCTTGACGATGGGCAGGGGCTTGAGGCTCTTGGCCAAAACCGTCAGTTCTTGCGTGTGCACGCTGATTTCGCCTGTTTGAGTCTTGAAAACAAAGCCTTTGATGCCGACAAAGTCACCCAAGTCGAGCAATTTCTTGAATACGGTGTTGTATAAATCCTTGTTTTCTTCGGGACAAATATCATCGCGGGTGACATACACCTGAATGCGCCCTTTGGAGTCCTGCAATTCGAGGAAAGAGGCTTTGCCCATGATGCGCCGGCTCATGATACGGCCTGCGATGCACACTTGGCGTTTCTCTTCCGCCGCATCGTCGTATTCGGCTTTGATGTCGGTCGAGAAAGCATCGGTCGGGTATTCGTCAGCCGGATAAGGGTCGATGCCCAAGGCACGGAGTTCGTTCAGGTTGTTCCTTCTTACGATTTCTTGTTCACTTAACTCTAAAACATTCATTTTTATTCTGATTTCGATATTTGGGGCAAAATTACAAAAGTTTTTTGAGTGTCCCAATGATTTACCCGTTTATTAGCATGGAGCTTAGGACAGTGAAAACATGTTTTCTTTGGAATGACGGACTTATATAGTTAATTTTGTGTTAAATATTCGGGGGGGGGTAATTTTATTCAGTATAAAAATGCTAACTTTCGCAAATAAATCAATAGAGTGGTAACTTTTAAAAATTGGGACTATGAAAGCAAAAGTTTGGAAAGGTGTCTGGGCCTTATGTGTAGTTGCCGTTACGATGGCATCTTGTGATTTTGTGAATAAGATGAAAGAGAATGCTACTACAACTCCGTCGGACACGATTATCGGAGCAAATGCCGGGGAGTTGGACGGGAAAATAGATGAATTGTTGGAATTGGCCAAGGCAAAAAAGGAAACGGCAGAGTTTGCCGAGATTTATACCTATTTCAATTATAAGCCGGGTGATCCTTCTACGAGTGTGACGATACAAATTGTAACGCCGGAGGATAAGAACAAGATGGCGGAATATAGTTGGTACGATAATAAGGATGTCCGTAACAAACTGGATAAACAGGATATGGTGATTTCGGATCATGACGATAATGTGATTGATACCTATGACGGTTTCAAGGATATGCTTTTCACTTACGATGATGTGGCCAAGCAGGTGGAGAATCTGCCGGTGTTCTGCAAAGAGGCGTTGGAAGCATCGGGATATGGCGAAGACGGCTATGTGAGAAGCTACCAGATAGAAAAAGGTGATGCGTTCATCATGGTGGGACACAAGTCCTCCAATATGTTGAGTAAGACTTACCATGTAGCCGAAGATGGCGAACATATCATAGTGAAAGAATAAGTGTAAGGCGCTTCTGTTCGGAAATCCGCTGTCGTCTCATATTTCCGGAAGTCCCGTGGCAGGACTTGGATATGACGGCGGATTTCCTTTTTGAGGAAAGGAGGGGGTATGAACGTTCGTAAGGCTTCACAGGCGTTGTCCGCTCGGTTTTACTTTGCGTCATCCGGTGGTGAAATACAAGAGGGGCGGGAAAAAGCAGATGAGACTATTCCGCCCAGTGCGGCCGAACCCGGAAAAGGCTTTTTCCTTTCTTTTTTCGTGCCACGCAGGGGATTTTGGGTTACCCCTTTGTTGTTGGATCTTAATTTTCTCGTCTTTCTGGCCATGTGCTTGTCCGGTGTAGGGATATTTTTTCCGGACAATGTCGATTTGTTGCATTGGGGCGCCGATTTTGCTCCATTGACTCTGACCGGCGATTATTGGCGTGTGCTGACCTGCAATTATGTGCATGTAGGTCTTATACACTTGGCCATGAACATGTATGCCTTATTGTTCATTGGTCTGTTTTTGGAGCCGTTGGCAGGTTCTCGCCGTATGGCTATGGCTTATGTCTTGTCCGGACTTTACGCATCCTTGGCGAGCCTGTCGGTCAATGCCGAATGGATTGCGGCCGGGGCTTCGGGAGCCATATTCGGCTTGTATGGTCTCTTTTTTGCTTATTTGCTTTTACGCAGGGGTGGAGAGGAGAGGCGAAAGACCTTGCTTGTCAGCATTGCGGTTTTCATTTTGTATAATCTGTTGTTTGGGATGAGAGATGACAGTGTGGATAATGCGGCGCACGTCGGCGGATTGGGGTGTGGTTTCTTGTTGGGGTTGGCTTACGGGATGTCGGATAAGGTGCGTGAGAAAAGCAAACGGATGGTTGTGGCTTGTCTGGCAGAATTCGTCTTATTATCTGAGTTTATCTGTTGGTTTTCCGCCTTGACACACGGAATGCCTCCCGATTACCAAGACGTGCGCGAAGTTTGGCAGAGTGGCCTGTTGGAAGACTATATAAGAAACGGAGATTCGGAGATTCATTCGGAAGAGAACGGTATGGGGCAGAATACGGAGTATACCGTAGTGGAGGGCTGGACCATGACGGATCAGGATGTCTGGATTCCTTTTAGTGATGAAGCGAGTGGTTTCAGTTTCCGTTATCCGTCCAATTGGCATAGAAAGCCGGATGGATGGTCGGATTTCCGCATCGAAAACGGGTTGAATTGGATGACCGTGGAGCATTCGGATGCTGCGGCAGATACGGATGCCCGGAAAATGAAAGATGCTTTAAAGCGGAGTGTGTGTGACGAAGAAGGCCGTTTGCTTGACGGTTGCACTTGCGAGACGGTCGTCCTGAACGGGACTGAATTCGTGAAAGTCAGTAGCCCCCAACGTATCTCCCTTGCAGGGAAGAAATGGATTGAGGCGAGGCGCACTACTTACGGATATTATAAGGATAATCCTTTACGGTGCATGACCATCGTGCAGTGGGCCACGAGTGAACCTTTCCGAAAAGAGATGGATGAAATGGCGCAAAGTTTTTTCATACGGGAACCATAAAGGGCATTTGATTTTTCTTTTTTGTGAATGACGGCTGAAGGTTCACCGTAAAGCGTTGTACCACAGTGCGGAACGGAATTTTTCGGTGAACCTCTTGTGAAGGCTGTTTGAGTGAAGGGTTCACCTTAATCGTTTGATTCTTAGATAGAATGAAGGATGTGAACCCTTTTTAAATGAAAACATAATGAAAGGGGTGGGGAAGGAACATTGCCTGCAGGACATCCGTAAAAAGTTCTCAGTAGATTGATCGAACGTTTGCCGCACACCGGAAAGTCGTTTGCCTGACGTTTTTGGACTGTTTTCGCATTTCGATGGGACCAAGGCGGCATCGCTGAAGTTTATGAGTTAATTAAAGGTGAATTTTTTGAACGGAATGAAAAAATAATTATCTTTGCCGCAGAATTTCCGGGTTCGTGCGAAGCTTGCCCTGACGGAGTAATTTGTCAGGGATGCTGAAAACGGACGGAAGCCTGCGCCGAACCGCGTATGCGGGGGAAGGGTGGGGACGGAGATTCGCGACATATTAAAGGCGTTTACGTGACGTCTTGTTCTTGACTCTAAGGAATCTGGTAAATTTCAATCACTGTCAGGGATGAGGCAACAGTAGATGTCCTCGGGATGTGTATATATGCGCATCCCTTTTCGATACGGGTATATCGTGTCGTAAAGGGAGAGGTTATATCCATATCGGCGTGGGCTCTGGATGTTGCTCGTTCAACAGTGATGGGCATACCAGAGCCTCTTAGGGTGGGACGAGTAACGACGGTCTCACGCTTTTTTTGTGTCGTCACACAGGACTTCCGTGCCCAAGGTGTGATGGATACGTTGATGAATGTAGCCAGTATTCCGGAAGAAAGCGAAAGCCGACTTCCGAGTGAGGGATTGCCTCCCGTCACAGCCGCCGGTTCGCAAAGATGCGGGACCGGGGTGTCCTTGGAGTATGTCCTGCATCCGACGCACGGTCTTCCGCAAGAATGCCGATGGTATGTTTTGAGAGCTACGTATGGACGTGAACGGGAGGTTGAAGACCTATTGAAGAAACGGGGCGTTTTGGTGTATGTGCCGAAACGGAAGACGTTGAAGATGGTAAAAGGAGAGAAGAAGAAAGTAGAGGAATCCCTCTTGCCCAATCTTGTTTTTGTGTTTACGGACGAGTGCACGGCCCGCCGTTTGGTGGCATTCCCATTGAAATCTGAATCCCGTCGTAAAGACAAGATGCCCGTAAGCCTCCATTTCATGTACGACCATACGTCTTTGAATGAAAACGGGCTGAATGACGTGGTGGTTATACCCCACAAGGAAATGGTCAATTTTATTCGTTTTACCATCGGAGGGAGCGAATCTATCCGTGCCGTCTCACCGGCTGATTTCCGGATCAAGAAAGACCAGCACGTCGTGATTACCGAAGGGGATTTCAAAGGCGTAGTAGGACGCGTGGCCCGTATAGACCGCCAGACTTGTGTCATCGTGGACTTGCAGCCGATATGCTTTCTGGCTTCGGCCTATATCCCCAAGGCTTTTTTGAGGGAAGTGCCCGTACAGGATAAATCACGTAGATAATAAAAAAGGTAGAAATGTTTGGTTTATTCTTTTTTGGCCGTTATCTTTGTGGAAGAATCGTTTAAACAGGTTGTGAAAATGAGGTTTCCCATAGGCATACAGAATTTTAGAACTTTGAGGGAGGATGACTATTTGTATATAGACAAAACGGAGTTGATATACAAATTGGTTGATACCGGTCGTTATTATTTCCTGAGCCGCCCGAGACGGTTCGGTAAATCTCTTTTGGTTTCTACTCTCGAGTCTTATTTCCAAGGGAAGAAAGAACTGTTCAAAGGCTTGGCCATGGAACGTTTGGAGAAAGATTGGACGGCACGTCCCGTGTTCCATCTTGATTTGAACGTTGGGAAATACGAAAGTACCCAGTCGCTTTTGGATACGTTGAATGAAGCTTTGACGGTTTGGGAGCAGGAATATGGGGCTGCGGAAGCTGAACGCAACGTGGGCTTGCGCTTCAAAGGAGTTGTGCAGCGTGCTTACGAAAAGACAGGGTACAGGGTCGCGATATTGGTGGACGAGTATGACAAGCCGTTGCTTCAGAACATCGGCAACAACGAGCTTCAGGAAGAGTTGCGTGGCATCCTCCGTTTGTTTTATTCCGTGCTCAAGACGCAAGACCGCTACATTAAGTTCGGGCTGCTGACCGGAGTGTCGAAGTTCAGTAAACTCAGTGTGTTCAGTGACTTGAACAATCTGGAAGATATTTCGCTCAATCGCAATTGGGCTTCACTTTGCGGCATTACGGAAGAGGAATTGCACAGCGGGTTGAAACCGGCGGTGGAGGAGATGGCGGAAAGTAACGGACTGACTTATGAAGAAACACTGGACCGATTAAAAGAAATGTACGATGGTTATCATTTCGATCGAGATTCCATAGGGGTGTACAATCCGTTTAGCTTGTTGAATGCGTTGAAGAACAAACAATTCAATGATTATTGGTTTGAAACAGGCACTCCCTCTTTCTTGGTGGAGATACTGAAACGTACGAATTATGAATTGAACAATCTGGCGCACGAAGAACAAACCTCGGATATGTTGAACAGCATAGATTCTGTATATAGGAATCCGGTTCCTCTACTTTATCAGAGTGGTTATCTGACCATTAAAGGATATGACGAACGTTTCAGAATGTATAAGTTAGGCTTTCCGAACCAGGAAGTGGAAAACGGATTTGTGCGTTACTTATTGCCATATTACTCCCCGAAAGAAAGGGGTGAATCGGAGTTCTTCATCCAAAAGTTCATCCAAGAGGTAGAGCGCGGTGATGCCGAAGCTTTCATGGAACGTTTGCAGACGATGTTCGTTGACAATAGTTACCAAGTAATGGGCAAGATGGAGCTCTACTTTCAGAACACCATGTATGTTATCTTCAAGATGATGGGCTTTTATACCGAAGTGGAGCGCACCACCCATCGCGGCCGTATCGACATCGTCATCAAAACGTCGGATTACATCTATGTGATGGAAATCAAACTCGACGGCAGTGCCGATGAGGCTTTGCAACAGATTCATGAGAAAGGTTATGCCGAGCCTTACCGTAAGGATGGCCGGAAGGTGTTCCTCGTAGGTGTGAACTTTTCGTCTGATACCAAAGGGGTGGAAGAGTGGAAGGTTGAGGAGTAGAAAAGTAAGTGTCCAAGAATGGCGTATTGCTCCAAAGTATAAAAAGAATGACCTTCGTTGCCGTAATTTCGAAAGATTATTCATCTCGTTATAAGGCAGAAGCAATTCTATAGGAGTGCCCCTCCAACTGTCTGCCTGAAAAATAAATATTTAGTCTTGAAATCCCTTTATTTCCTGAAAAATGTACAGGATAGTGACCATAGTATGCCAAAATGAGACGTTTACGGGATAAACTGTATGATGGTTCTTGTCACGGAGGGCGATAGCACTATTACATATACAATTAATGGATAACCCAACAACTAACAACAAACGGATAGCGAAAAATACACTGCTCCTATACGTCAGGATGTTATTCATGATGGTGGTAAACCTTTATACCTCGCGTGTGATACTCCAGACATTAGGAGTTGAAGATTTTGGCATAAACAATGTGGTTGGTGGGGTAATCACCATGCTCGGATTTCTTACAAGTTCGCTTGGTGCTGCTTCCTCACGCTTTGTCACTTATGCGTTGGGTAGAAATGATATAGTTGTCATGAAAAAAACGTTTGGCTCTGTCTTTGTCATTCACTTGTTTCTAGGAGTGGCAGTGATATTGATAGGTGAAACCTTTGGATTGTGGTTCATGACTACGCAATTGCAGATACCTGCGGAAAGAGAAGCTGCTGCTTTTTGGGTTTATCAGTTTTCTGTTCTTTCTTCCGTCGTTGCCGTAATCAGCGTGCCTTTTAACGCTAGCATCATAGCACATGAAAAAATGTCAGCTTTCGCCTATATCAGCATTATGGATGTCATTCTTAAACTGGTAATTGTCTATATGCTAACAATGATTCCATACGACAAGCTGATTACCTATTCTTTCTTATTCTGTTGCATACAGATGTTGGACATGGTAATCTACAATATATATTGCCATCGAAAGTTTAAGGAAGTGCGAGGGAAACTTATTATAGACAGATTGATGTTCAGGGAGTTATTTGCTTTTGCCGGGTGGACAATGAATGGGAATCTGGCTGTCATAGGCTATACGCAGGGATTGAATATTCTGCTGAATGTGTTTTTCGGTCCAGTGGTGAATGCTGCAAGAGGTATTGCCGTCCAAGTGCAGAACGCCGCCATGAATTTCAGCAGGAACTTTCAGATGGCCATCAATCCACAGCTTACAAAGAGCTATGCGGTTGGCGACCTCACGCACATGCACCAGTTGTTGAGGGCCAGTTCTAAGATTTCATTTTTCCTTATGCTGATGATTTGTCTGCCTATAATGTTGGAGGCGGATTTGATTTTGCAATGGTGGTTAGGAATAGTACCGGAATACACGTCAAGTTTCTTGCGGTTGATTCTTTGTTCAAGTTTGTTGAATACATTGGCAAATCCGATTCTCGTTTCAGTTCATGCTACGGGGAAACTAAGGCGGTTTCAGTTGGTAGAAGGCACCATGTTGCTTTGCATAGTTCCGGTAGCGTATCTGGTCTTGAAATTTTTTCATCTTCCACCCGAATGTGTGTTTGTTGTGCATATTATCGTTGAGATTCTCACGCAATGTGCTCGTGTAAAGATTGTGTTACCCATGATTTCAATGAAGTTGGACGGATATGTGACGGATGTGATAGTCCCGATATTGAAAGTTTTGATACTTGCTCCCATCATCCCTATTGCCGTATATAACTGTTTGGGTACTGGAGTCATAAACTTCTTTGCGGTGTGTGTGCTTGCGTTATGTAGTGTGTTTGTAACCGTCTATTGGACGGGATGTACCGTAAGCGAAAGGGAGTTCATAAAAAAGAAATCGTTAGATATCCTTAATAAGGCAAGAAGATAAAAAGGAAAGAGGTCCTGAAAGTATATTTGTGATTTTTTTTGATACAAATAATATTATATATTGTGTGTGAAATACCAAATATTACCCATTGACAGAATTAAATTGATAAAATAAATAAAGTGTAAGGGGGGTATATTACTGATTGTTTGTAAATTAGTAGTGGTTAAACTATTGATTTACAATCAAACTATGCACAACCTATATGCAATATTTGCAAAATATCTGAACATATGCAAGCAAGTGGCAGGTAATTTGGTAAATGAATCAGGTAATATTCCTAGAAAAGACGTTGTTCCGCGATTCTCCGATCTTGAAGTAATTGCGTTGAATATAATTTCAGAAGCAATAGGAATTGACAGTGAATCTTTGCTATTTGCTAAATTGCAGGAGTATAGAAAGGAAATTCCTAATCTTATCTCTCGCAGACAATATAATGACAGACGTAAGATAACCTCACCTCTGTGCAATGCAATCAGGGAAGGTTTGTATAGGAAATAGATGGAGGTGAAGATTATTTCTGTTTTTTGAAAGCCTATAGAGGTCTGTCGTTTTGCTGTAGTATGGGAAAGAATAATTTTGAGAAAGTGCTGTAATTGGGATACTGTGTTTCACAAGGAATACATTATTACGGATATAAGCTGCATTCAGTCTGTGGATTAAGTGGCGTAATCCATTCTTTTGATTTTATCAAGGCAAGCGTACATAACATTCATTATTTGAAAGACGTAAAGGTTGAATATTGCAACAGTACTTTTATAGATGACGGAGGGTATATAAGTGCTAGTGTATAATTGGATTTGTTTGAAACTGCAAATATCAGACTAGAAGTTCCATACAGAGCTAATCAGAAAGGGTGGAAACCTGTATTTTCCGGGTTTGCCAAAGTAAGAAAAAGAATCGAGATACTATTCTCACAGCTATGTGATTAATTTATGATTGTAAGAAATTATGCGAAAGATACTGATGGGTTGTTTACCCCAATTATAGGGCAGATTAGCGCACTTACAATCCTACATACATCAACTATAAAAATAACCGCCCCATTGGCAAAGTTAAGTATACGCTGATTTAATATCGCCAACGGGTATTAAATATAAGGTAATGGTATTGTCTAATTTTGTAGTAATTAGTTTAAAAGTAACTATTCGGTCTTTTTTACAGTTTTTTAGGTGAAATATTATTTATAAGGTTTTATGCTGAATTTGCTAATAACATTATTATTGTTGTTGTTTATTGCTCGTAACCCAAAGAAGGGGATTGTTTTTACAGCAATGGTAATCCAACCGTTAACATATATTGGGTCCGGTATAGGTACGATTAGTATGTATTATATCTTATCGGCCTTTTCATTGATAATTGTCTTTTTATCTCCTATTAAAAAGAATCTTTCTACATATCCAAAATCTTTATTCTTAACATCTTTTCTGATGGCATTATCTTTCCTGTTGACAACTATTTTTAATGATTGGTATCATGTAGAAATCGTTATGGCCAATCTCTTGACACAATTAATTTTTCCTATATTGTATTGGTGTGTTTTAGATGACACAATAACTATTAAATATTCAATAAAATGTCTTTCGACGATAAGTTGGGTAGCTATTGTTGTGGTTATACCTGAACTACTTTTATCACATAATTATATCACTGATATAATAAATAAAATTTTTATTACGACAGATTTTGTGATAGATTCTGAAGGTATGCGTTATGGTATAAAGCGTACGAATTCAATTTTTTCATACTTTTCAACTTTTGGCGTTTTTTGTTGTTTAAGTTCATTTATTGTTTGGGTATTAGTAACTAAACTAAAATATGAAAAGAAAAAATATGTATATTTGATGTTTTTGTTGCCTTTTTGCGCCTTTACAACAGGTTCAAGAGCTATTTTTCTTGCTTTGTTTTGTATATTGTTAGGGTTGTTTACTAGTAAAAGAATTATAAAAACGAATGTATTTAAACTGTTTATTGTTACTTGTATAGTGCTGAGTCCTTATGTTGTTGATTACTTATTTACAATAGTAGATAGTATTATCAATTCAAGTGACACATCTTCCGTAGAGGGTAGTAATTCTGATTTAAGAATGATGCAGTGGAATATTTGTCTTCCTTATTTTTCTCAATCTCCAATATGGGGGAATGGTCGTTTGTTTATTTGGGAATATGTGGCATATAATAATCCAATGTTGCTTGGGGCTGAAAGTCTTTGGTTTTCTCTTTTGGTAGATTATGGATTAATGGGTGCCTTAACGTATATATTGATGATTGCGGCTTGTTGTATTGTTTTGTATAAGTATAATTCACGTTTAATATGGATGCCAATAGGTTATTTTTTGATATTGTCTCTTTCTCCTGATAGTGGCATTGAGTATAATCAGTTACTTACATTTGTCGTTCTCTCTATAAGAATATTGCAAAGTTACGAAAGAAGTGTTGTTCGTGATGCTGTACATTAGTAAAGGTTTGAGGTTTATCCTTATACAGGGAAGTATTAATTAATATCTTTTTTTAAGAAGCTATGAAGATTTCTTTTTCGGTTATAGTTCCTTTATATAATAAAGAGAACTATATATGTAAAACAATTGCTTCTGTGCTTGCACAAAGTTATCAAAATTTTGAGTTGATCGTGATAGATGATGGATCTACAGACGGAAGTTTGAAGAATGTTGTCGATTTGTCAAATGAGAGCGAAAAAATAAGGGTTATACATCAGGAAAATCAAGGTGTTTCGATAGCAAGGAATCGCGGTATATTCGAAGCTCGTAATGATTATATTTGTTTTTTAGATGCTGATGATATTTGGAATGAAAACTGTTTGAATGTATACGCGTCATTAATTGAAGAATATAGAGAATATAGTGTGTTTTGTGTAGCTCAAACTAATTATAAATATAATGAAATTTTTAAGAACGGACAGACGGTAGTAATCATGGACTATTGTCGGTATAATATGTTGGTGCAAACCAGTTGTGTTTGTTGTGAGAAGCGAGTTTTTCAGAATGTAGGAATGTTTCCTGAAAAGATACAAATGGGTGAAGATCGTGATATGTGGCTGAGAATTGCTTGTAAATATCCTATTGTATATAAAAACTTAGATTTGGTTGCTCATTCTGTAAATACTGAAAATAATTTATCTCAGAAACATCACCCATTGGATAAAACTTTTGATTATAGTAAATGGTATTCTTATTCTTCTGATTATAAGCAAAATATAAATAAGTATGCTTCTCGTATGCTATTAATCCAAGCTTTTGATGAATTTAAATTTGGAGAGATTGATAATGTTTTACTGTTGTTAAAAAAAATAAAAAGATATTATTACTTCAAAAGGATTTATTTGATGGGCTTGTCTGTATTTTCAAAATATATAATGTGCTCAATTGCAAAAAATGAAAGAGATGACTAAAAAATGGATCGTACGGCTTAGTGGAGGCATAGGAAATCAATTGTTTATGTATGCTTTTGCTAAGTATATAGAAAGTGTGTGTCATAAGGATGTTTATATGGACTGTATGTCTTATCGTCGTTCCAATCTCCGAAAACCGGAGATTTTATCGATATTTCCATCTATAAAAAGACATGATTTATTTTTGAATGATGTGGCTTTGCGCGGAGGAGTAAAGTATGTGATGTCGTGTCTTATGAAGCTTCTTTCTCATTATACAATTTACGATACAGGTGATGCCGGTTGTGTAGATATTAAGGATTTGTGTGGGGATAAAGAAATCTATTTTACAGGATTTCATCAGACTGGGGTATATGTGGATTGGTTAAAGAAGAATAATCTTTTTGCTGATATATTTGCTCCGCGGCAAGATGTTCCTGATATAATAAAATTCATATTAAATGAAATTTCTTTATCAGAAAATCCTGTATCTGTACATGTAAGAAGAGGAGATTATGTGGAAGCTTGGGCTAGAGATAAGTATTTGGTTTGTACATCTGGTTATTACCAAGAGGCCATAAGAAAATTGCAAAGAGGTAATGTACGTTTTTTTGTATTTTCTGACGATGTGGATTGGGTACGAAAGAATATTCCATTGCCAGACAATACTTTTTTTGTTACTGATGCCTGTGAAGTAAATACTTATTGGTATATTTGGCTGATGTCTAAATGTAAGCACAATATTATATCCAATTCAACATTCAGTTGGTGGGGGGCCTATTTAAATGAAAATAAAGAAAAAATCGTTGTTGCTCCATCATTATGGCAACGCGGAACAGAATTTACTCTTAACCAAGAAGGATGGGTTGTTATAGATGTAAAGTAATAGGGTTAATAAGTTACTTAAAAAGATTGTTCTCAGATTTTTGGTTGGTAAGAAACTTAGAGTTGACTTTTTATCAAACGTTTCATTAAAGTCAAAATTTGAAAGATTGAATTATATAGGTAAAAATTGTATTTTCGATGGTGGAATGGGCTTGGGTACTTATATGTCTGATGGTACGATCTTTTTTTGGTAAGATTGGACGTTTTACTTCTATTGCATCAGATGTGACTGTTTTTATAGGAACACATCTTTATGCTTATTCGTTTGTAATGACTTTTTTTATTATACTTTTCTGTCTCTGAATATAGAACGAATACTTTTGCAAAAAGATCGCTTTTTCAGGAGTTGAGGTTTGCTGAACATGATTTTTCTGTTGTTGTAGGAACTTATTGTTGGATTTGCTATGGAGCAAAATTAGTGAGAGGAGTAAGAATTGGGGATGGAGTGATTGTTCTTGCATGTGCCGTTATTACAAAAGATGTACCTCCGTATTCGATAGTGGGTGGTGTCCCTGCTAAGGTGTTGAAATATAGATATAAGGAGGAAGATATACAGATTCTGAGAAATATAAAATGGTGGAATCATGATATCAGTTGGTTTGAAGCGAATTAGGAGAGGTTATGTGGTATAGAGTAAATAAAGATTTTGAATCAATGCAACCAAAGATAAGTGTGATAATTCCGGTTTATAAAGTTGAGAAATATTTGGATCGTTGTGTCAATTCTGTGTTGAACCAAACCTTGAAAGATATAGAGGTTATATTGATTGATGATGGTTCGCCTGACGGGTGTCCAGCTATGTGCGAAGAATATAAGAAAAAGGATAATCGTGTGAGGGTGATACACAAGGAAAACGGAGGTTTGGGCTATGCACGTAACAGCGGATTGGAAATCGCGACAGGAGAGTATATTGCTTTTGTCGATTCTGACGATTTCATCGAGGAAGATATGTATGAAAGCCTTTATAGTGACGCAATAAAATACAATGCAGATGTGGTGTTTTCAAATGTGAAGTTTTACAAGGATGGAAAGACGACCACAAGAGAGGATGTAGAAGAACAAACAGTGTTCAGCGGAAAAGAAGCTGTAAAGAGCTTTTTATTAGATATGGTGGCACCGTTACCCAATGAGTGTCGAGACGTGAAGTATATGGTTAGTGTATGGCGGGCCTTATACAGGTTTGATATTATAAAAACTCATTTTATACGTTTTTTCTCAGAGAGGGAAATCGTTTCAGAAGATTTACCATTTAACATAGAATTTCTGAAGTATTCAGAGAATATAGTATACTCTGATAAGGCTTTTTATAATTATTGTTATAATTCTGTATCATTGTCGAAAACGGCTTCTTTTGAGAAGTATGATAAAATGGTGGGACTTGTAAAATTGATAAAATCACAATTAGAGGAACTTTTTTCTTATAGTGTTTATTCTTTGCATTATTATCGCTATGTTTTGTTTGTATTACGAATTTCACTTTTGGGAGATTTACGTATTTGTAGAGAGCAAAATATGAATTGGCGTCAGCAATTCCGTAGGCGGTGTAGTAATGAAGTTTATGCAGAGGTGTTGGCTGCCTATCCTATGGGCAAAATGCCGCTGAAGTTTAGGTTATTTTATGGTTTCATTAGAAACGGATTTTCATTTGCAGTAAAGGGGATGTTAATGTTGTTAGAAGGAAAGCGATTATGATACGAAATAAAAAAGATTTAAAGAATTATATTAGTGCTGATTTCAAAGCCCAAGGAATGGAACATCCCTTTCTTGCAAGACTAACATATGGCGAGAATTGGCAGATGTTCAGTTATATGAGAACGTTGAGATATTTAGAATATTATAAAAACACACGTCGTTCTTTGTATGGAAAGTTGCTGTTTGCTTATTATCTCCTACGACATAGACGGAATTGTTTAAAATATGGTATTACAATAGCACCTAATGTTGTAGGTCCGGGATTACAGATTGTGCATACGGGGTTCAGGCGTTTTGGAGAACCTGGTATGAAAATAGGGGCAAATTGTACGGTGCTCCCAATGGTGCTTCTTGGTAAAAAAAGACCGGGTGTTGATATTTCAAAATTTGAAATTGGTGATAATTGCTATTTGGGGGCAGGTTCGATTGTGATGGGGCCTGTGAAGATAGGTGATAATGTTACAGTTGGTGCGGGGGCTGTGGTGACGAAAGATGTACCCGATAATTGTGTGGTAGCAGGTAATCCTGCTGTGGTTATATCTCATAAGATAATAGTTGATTAGGTTATATGAATGCGATTTTATTGCAATGCAAATTCTTTTTGGTTGCATGGCTTAATGTGACATATAACCTTTTCCCCAATCCCTTACGGAGATATTATTTACATTTGTTTGGGATACATGTGGGGAATGGAAGTTGCATTCATAGGGGATGCCGTTTTTTTCATGTCGGAAAACTTTCTATAGGGCGGAATTCTGTAGTGAACTTTGGATGTTATCTTGATAACCGAAGAGGGATTGTCATTGGTGACAATGTAGGGTTGGCACATCATGTCAAGGTTTATACCCTCGGGCATAATATAGATAGTCCGGATTTTGAAACAAAAGGTAAACCTGTGGTTATAGAAGATGGTGTTTTTGTATTTTCCAATGCCTTGATTATGCCGGGAGTGACTTTGCATAAAAATTGTGTCGTGCTGCCGGGAAGTGTAGTAACTAAGGATGTGGGTGAGAATGCTGTTGTCGGAGGAAATCCAGCTAAGTTTTTGAGAATGAGGATGTTTGACACCCCCCCCCAGTATTATTGTTATTGGTTCGCTCTATGAAGGGAAGGAAGGTATGAAGAAGAATATCCTGTTCCTTTTGAAGTCTTATGAAATGGGTGGACTTGAGGTCGTGACCAGTGTACTTGCCAATAAATTTGTGGATGAAGGGCATTTGGTGAGTATTTTTGCATTTGAAAGTGCTAAAAGCGTTTCCATTGAAGACCGGTTGGATAAACGAATCCATACTTATACTCTAGATTATCAGGGATATAGCGAGGAAAATGTGTATGCTATGCGGGCCGTGATGGCAGAGGAGCAGATTCAAATAGTTATCAACCAATGGGGGCTACCTATTTATCCTTTAAAAACTGCCGTTAGGGCTGCTAAGGGGATGGATGTGAAGTTTATTTCTGTGTATCATAACGCTCCGGATAAAAATGGGAGGTTACAGTCCATAGACAATCGGTTGAAGTGTATAAATAATTCATTGAAACGTGTGGTATTGAACGGAATACGTAGGGTTTTCAAGGAGGTGACAGCGTATGGTATGCGTTGGAACTATAACCATAGTGATTGTTTTATGATACTTTCGTCCAGTTTCGTTCAGACATTTAAAGATTTTACCGGCTTGCATTCTGTGAAGAAGTTGGTAGTGCAGACCAATCCCGTGACGATTGATAGTTCCAGGTTTAAATATAGGGCTTCGGAAAAGAGGAAAGAAGTGATTTTCGTGGGGCGTTTGGATTTTTTTCAGAAGAAAGTGAATCGTGTCATAGATACATGGGCTTTGTTGGAACAGCGTTATCCGGATTGGCGATTGACTATAGTGGGCGACGGGCCGGACAGGGAGAATTTGGAAAAGCAAGTCCGTGAATTGAAACTGCGGAATGTTTCTTTTGAAGGTTTCCAGAATCCAAAAGAGTATTATGAGCGTGCTTCCATCTTATTGTTGACTTCGGAGTTTGAAGGTTTTCCGTTGGTGCTGCCGGAGTGTATGAGTTTTGGGGTGATACCGGCCGTTTACGGGAGCTATTCTGCTGTACATGATATTGTGGAAGACGGTAAAAATGGTTTAATTTTACCGTATGATAAAAAGGGATATAATGCTGCGCTTATGGCAGAAAAGTTGTCTGTCCTGATGCAGTCGTCTGATGAACGTCAGCGTATGGCAGAAAATGCCATTGTAACGAGCCGTAAATATGCTCTAGAAGCCATATATCAATCTTGGGAGCAACTTTTTAGGGTATATTAATCGGCCTTTTTTGCCGGTTTGCTAAAGTTTCATGTGAAAAAAGAGGTAATAGGATAGAACCTGAACATAAAAGAGGTTCAGAACGAAAGTCATTTAATATTAGAATAAAATTTTGTAATTTATACGGAAATGAACAGATATATTTTTATGTATAGAGTCAGGAAGATAACAGGAAGATTGAATCTTACACGAATGCAGCAGTTTTTGAAGTATATCCTTAATTTCAGAAAGGATTACTACCACGATTGCCATACGAGTGCAGATGTCAAAAATCCGACAGTGGTCTTTTGCATTGACGGGAAAACTATACATGGCGGATTGAGTGACAGGTTAAGAGGTTTGTTTTCGATATACAGTTATTGCTTGTCAAGGGAAAAACAGCTTGTCATAAACTGGATATATCCTTTTAGACTGTCAGATTATCTAGAGATAAACAAGGAGGTTAGAAATGTTAAATGGGGAGGGTATTTAAGCCATAACAAAAAAGAAGTGGCTTTCCGGTTCTTTAATTCATACTCCTCTATGGACGATCAAGAGAGAAGCTATTTTAAGCTTCTTGATACTGATAAGGCTATAACGCACGTCTATTCTAATGTGACATTGCATGAAGAATTGTACAGCAAGTATTTCAATGAATTGTTTACACCTAGCATTCATTTACAAAATTCAATAGAGAAATGTTTGTCAGAGATTGGCGGCAATTATGTGTCCATAACATTTCGATTTATCGGGCTGTTGGGTGATTTTAAAGACCCATTCACAGCAGTGCCACGATTGACGGAGGAACAAAAGAAAGATTATATCGATCATGGGTTGAAAGCTATAAAGCAGGTGCACGAGCTACACCGGAATACGATAAAAAAGATTTTAGTGACGGCTGATTCAAACTTGTTCTTATCCAAGGCTGTAGAAGTTTTTCCTTTTGCCTATGCCATACCGGGAAAGGTTGTTCATATGGATGCGGAAAGTGGAAAATCATATAAATTGCATGAAAGAGAGTTTCTCGATTTTTTCATGATATCAAAAGCGCAAGAAAGTTACACTTATCAATATGGAAAAATGTTCGGTGCAACAAGGTTTGCAAGGACGGCTGCACTTGTCGACGGGAGGAAAATCAAAGAAATTACAGATAATGGCTTGTTGACAGGTGCATTTGCGCAAAACTAGTGATAGATGTAATTTGGTCGTTTATTGGAAACGACTGGATTCATTTCTTACATGTGACGAGAAAAACCTGTATGGTTGGTTTGTTGAGAACAGGAATTCGCAGAGTGTGTTGGATTTGATTTTGATATTTTCCAATGAAAACTTGTCTGTCAACCCAACGTATCATGTTTGTGGGATTACAGACAACCAATAAGAGGAACTAGCAAAATTGAGTATAGGCCCAAAAAAGAAAATGAAGAGGATTGCTTCTTGGTAAGCATGTGATATGTTCTTTATTACAGGACATAAGATGGGACTGTAGGCATAGATTATAATCGATAACGTTAATTTTTTATTTCATGTCTGTTCGTATTTTGAATGCGAACCTCTTGTCCATTACCCGGATTGAACTGCTGCAAAGCTTAAAACGCGGGGTATTGGTCACTCCGAATCTTGATCATTTGGTCAAACTCCAGCATGACCGTGAGTTTTATGATCTTTATCAAAAGGCGGAGTGGGTGGTTTGCGACAGTAAGATCTTGTATTTGTGCTCTCGTTTGCTGAAGAAAGGAATACCGGAAGCCATTCCGGGTAGCAGTTTCTTTACGGCTTTCTATCTATATCATAAGGATAATCCGGATTGCCGGATATTTCTTTTGGGTGCGATGGAAGGTGTGGCACAAATGGCCATGGAACGTATCAATGCCTCGGTGGGACGCGAAATCGTGGTAGGGGCGATGTCTCCTTCGTATGGTTTTGAAAACAAACCGGAGGAAAATGAATTGATTTACCGTACCATTAATGCTTCCGGTGCCAATGTGGTACTGGTCGGTGTGGGGGCGCCCAAACAGGAAAAATGGATTTTCCGTCATAAAAGCCGAATGCCGGGAGTTGATATATGGATGGCTTTGGGTGCTACGATCGACTTTGAGGCCGGCAATGTGAAGCGGGCACCGAAATGGATGCAGAAGTTGGCGATGGAATGGTTTTACAGATTCCTGATGGAGCCCAAACGAATGTTCAGAAGATACTTTGTGGATGATGTGAAATTCTTTTGGTATTTCGGTCGGCAACTGCTTGGGATTTATCGTAATCCGTTTAAAAGTTGAAATATCATAATAGCTATTGCATATAGCAGGATATGGAGCAAGTAGATGCTGGCTATACGGAACTTCGCGACTATCAGCACGAAATGAAGCACCGCCTGTATGAAAAATGGTGGGGCGGGAGCAGGAGCGTGATGGTGCAGATGCCTACGGGGACGGGAAAGACGTTCCTGATGGCCGCCTTGGTTCGCGAGAATGCGGCGGACGGGGTGTTGGTCGTGACGCACCGGATAGAATTGGTAGAGCAGATTTCGGAAACCTTGTCTCGTTTCGGAGTACGTCACGGGGTGATTGCCGGTGGCCGGAAGGCGTTGTTGGCGGAGAACGTCCGGGTGGCGAGCATACAGACGTTGAGCCGATGTATAGATAGTCTTTCTTTTTGCCCTTCTGTTGTGGTTGTGGACGAGGCTCATCATGCCTTGGCGAAGACCTACCGCATATTGTGGGAAAAGTGGCCGGAGGCTCTTTTCTTGGGACTGACGGCTACGCCTTGCCGGTTGAGCGGCGAACCTTTCACGGATTTGTTCGAGGTGTTGCTCCAAGCGTGGAGTATGGAACGCTTTATCGACGAGGGATGGCTGGCTGATTTTGAATATATAAGTGCCGACCCGAACAGTAAGGCAGTACGCCGGGTGGGGTTGTTGTCCAAGCGCGGTGCGGATGGCGATTACCAGTTGAAAGAGATGGCCACGGTGATGGATTGCCCTGAAAGCATCCGGCATTTGTATGATACTTACCAAACGTTTGCTTCGGGGAAAAAAGGCATAGTATATGCCATTAATCGGGAGCATGCGCGTCATATCGTGGAGTATTATCGGAAGGGCGGGGTAAGCTGTTGCATGATTGACGCGAAGACACCGCCGGAGGAACGCCGGAGTTTGGTGGAAGACTATCGGAACGGCCGTATTACGTTGATGGTCAACGTCGACATATTCTCAGAAGGTTGGGACGTGCCGGAGGTGGAGGTCATTCAACTTGCCCGTCCCACGCTTTCATTAGCCAAATATTTACAGCAGGTGGGGCGGGGGATGCGCGTATCCTGCAAGAAAAGTCACGTGATGATATTGGACCAAGTGGGACTATATCTGGCATTTGGCATGCCGATACAAAGATGGGATTGGCAGCGGATGTTTGAGGGGAGGCAAGCCGGGCGTTCCGTAACGTGCAATACTTATCCTATATATATAGGAGAGGAGGCCATGGAAAAACAGTTGGTGAATCTGGAGATGGTCCGTATCAAACGGAAAGAAGAGAAGCGTGAGGGGATGGAAGTGTTTATGCAGGGCGGAAAATATGGCATAGCGTTGGATGGAAAAGAGGTCTGTGCCCCGCAGTTCACGCGGATAGAGCGGTTGCCGGAACCTTATTTTGCCCTATGTTTTTATCCGTATGATGCTGTCTTTCGGGGGAAGGTGACGGTGGTGGATGCAAAAGGGCGTGATTTGAGGCCGGAACTTTATGGAAAGGTGGAATGCAAAGGGGATTTTTTTAAGGGGTATGACTTTGCGGGAAGGCAGGTCTATTGGGACAGCAAGACGCGGAGGCTCTACGAAAAGATGCCGGAACTCGGGCGGCTCGGGCGGTTTGAACTGGTCAAGCAGGATGCCGCATACATGTTCCGCTTCAGGGAGCGTGGGCTGGACTTCTCGTTCCGGAAAGAAGATGTGCAGGTCTGTGCCACCGAAAAGGTTTTTATTATCGGCAAGCATCTGATTGTGAATGATAAAAAAGAACAGTTCCTGTATGAATTTCTTGGATTCAGCAAAGGAATGATTCTGGTAAAGTTGCCCGGGCAGAATGTGTACCGCCTAATATTGGATTCCGGAAATCGTTTTTGTGACTTTAAGCCTCCTTATCCGGGAACAGTAACCCGTACCCCTGACCGGATGTATATCCGATTTCATCATTGGCCGGGTTTTTGATTGGAATGAATACAAAAGTAGTCTAAGGATAGTTTTAAATTTGAAATACCTACAAATTAGTATAGGGGATTCCGTTATTTCTCCGTATCTTTGCAGCCGGTTAGCACATAAATAACTAAAACGGATAAATTATGGAACGTAACAACGAAAGCTGGGCCGGCTTCAAAGGCGAACTGTGGAAGAAGGAAATCAACGTGCGTGATTTCATTCAGAACAATTATACTCCTTATACGGGAGATGATTCTTTCCTGAAGCCGTCGTCGGAGAAGACCCGCAAAGTGTGGAACAAATTGACCGAGATGTTTAAGGTGGAGCGTGAAAAAGGCGTGTATGACACCGAAACCAAACTCCCTCAAAGTATCACGACTTACGGGCCGGGTTATATAGATAAGGATAACGAAGTGGTTGTGGGATTGCAGACGGATGCTCCGCTCAAGCGTGGTATTTTCCCGAAGGGCGGTATCCGTATGGTGGAAAACAGCTTGGAAGCTTACGGTTATCATCTCGACCCAATGACGAAGGAGATTTTTACGAAATACCGTAAGACGCACAACGAAGGTGTGTTTTCAGCCTATACGGAGGAGATGTTGGCGGCCCGTCGGTCGGCTATCATCACCGGTTTGCCGGATGCGTACGGTCGTGGCCGTATCATCGGTGACTATCGTCGTGTGGCTTTGTATGGTACTGCACGTTTGATTGAAGACAAGAAGCAGTTCCAAAAACGCCTTGACATTCAGGAACTGAATGATGAAATCATCCGTAACCGTGAAGAGGTCACGGAACAGATTCATGCTTTACAGGATTTTGAGAAGATGTGTGCCGCATACGGGTTCGATGTGACCCGTCCGGCCAAGGATGCCCGCGAAGCCGTGCAGTTCGTATATCTGGCTTATCTGGCCGCTGTGAAGGACCAGGACGGTGCGGCCATGTCCATAGGGCGTACTTCTACTTTCCTCGACATTTATATAGAGAAAGACATCCGCGAAGGAAAACTGACGGAGGAGGAAGCACAGGAACTGGTGGACCAGATGATCATCAAATTGCGTATCGTACGGTTCCTGCGTACGCCCGAATATAACGACTTGTTTTCCGGCGACCCGGTATGGGTGACGGAATCGTTGGGCGGAATGGGCATCGACGGCCGCACGTTGGTGACGAAGACTTGCTTCCGTTACCTGCATACGCTCTACAACCTCGGGCCGGCTCCGGAGCCGAACTTGACGGTACTGTGGGCGGACAAATTGCCGGAGAACTGGAAGAAGTTTTGTGCCAAGGTTTCTATCGACACTTCGGCCATCCAGTATGAGAACGACGACCTGATGCGTGTGGATTACGGTGACGACTATGGCATTGCCTGCTGTGTATCTCCGATGAAAATCGGCAAGCAAATGCAGTTCTTCGGTGCTCGTGCCAATTTGGCCAAGTGCTTGCTTTATGCCATCAACGGCGGGCGCGACGAGCGTACCGGTGTGCAGGTGGCTCCCAAGTTCGAGCCGATTACGAGCGAATATCTCGACTATAACGAGGTGATGGAGAAATACGAGCAGATGATGCGTTGGTTGGCCAAGGTGTATGTGAACGCCTTGAAGATTATCCACTATATGCACGACAAGTATGACTATGAGGCATACGAAATGGCTCTGCACGACGGCGACGTACAACGTATCCGCGCTACCGGTATTGCCGGTTTGTCCATCGTGGCCGACTCTTTGGCTGCCATTCGCGATTGCAAGGTGAAGGTGATTCGTGACGAGCGCGGTCTGGCCGTGGACTTCGAGCGTGAAGGCGAGTATGTTCCTTACGGCAACAATGACGACCGCACGGATGCCATCGCAGTGGAAATCACGGAGAAATTCATGAATTACCTCCGTCAGCACGAGACTTACCGCAATGCGGTTGCCACGCAGTCCATCCTGACGATTACCAGCAATGTGGTGTATGGAAAGAAGACCGGTACGACTCCCGACGGCCGCCAGGGCGGTACTCCGTTTGCACCGGGGGCTAATCCGATGAACGGGCGTGACGTGAAAGGAGCCGTTGCGGCGTTGGCTTCGGTGGCCAAGCTTCCGTTCCATCATGCACATGACGGTATTTCTTATACCTTTGCCATTTCTCCGGCTACGTTAGGTAAGGAACGTGACATTCAGGTAAGCAATCTGGTCGGACTGTTGGATGGTTATTTCACTCCGGACGGTGGCCAGCATCTCAACGTCAATGTGTTCGACAAGGATCTGTTGGTGGATGCGATGGAACATCCTGAGAAATATCCGCAGTTGACCATCCGCGTGTCCGGTTATGCCGTGAACTTTGTGAAGCTGACACGTGAACAACAGTTGGACGTGATTTCGCGCACCATCAACCACTCTTTGTAATATAAAGGATATGGAAAAACCATTAGTGGGTAAAATACATTCACTTGAGAGTTTCGGGACCGTTGACGGTCCCGGAATTCGTTTTGTGACCTTCCTGCAAGGTTGTCCGCTTCGTTGTCTGTATTGCCATAATCCGGACACTTGGGATGCCGGTCGTCCGCCCCGTTATCAAATGACTCCGGAGGAATTGCTTGCCGAAGTGCTCAAGGTACGCAGTTTCATAGCCCGTGGAGGGGTGACGTTGACGGGGGGCGAACCTTTATTGCAGGCTGATTTCTGTCGTGAGTTTTTTCGTCTCTGCCGTGAGGACGGTCTTCATACGGCATTGGACACTTCAGGAGCCGTGTTCAATGAGCGCGTATGTGCTGTGCTGGATTATACGAATCTGGTGCTTCTCGACATTAAGGCGCTTCGCCCTGAACTTTGCAGGAAAGTCAGCGGAAGTGACGGACGGAATGCCCGGGCGTTGCTTGACGAATTGGAAAGGAGGGGGACGGAGGTTTGGATTCGTCATGTGGTGGTACCCGGTCTGACGGACGACGACACGCTGTTGGATGAACTGGTCGAGTTTGTACGACATTACAAGGTTGTGCGCAAAATAGAATGGTTGCCTTATCATACGATGGGGGTATTTAAGTATAAGGAACTCGGGTTGGACTATCCGTTGACCGATGTGCCTCCTCTTGCCCGGGAAAGGATAGAAGCCATTAAAAAACGTTTTGAGGGCATCTTCCCGTGCTGATGTGTGCATGTGGTGATGTATAATTTCTTTATTTCTATACTCCTTTGCGTAACATGTTGTAATTCATGATAGTAAGTGTGGCGAATCATTCTGCGCCAAAACGAAAATCAATCACAGCCAAACGATTTTTCGTTTGGCTGAGATTGATTTTTCATTTGGCTGAGATTGATTTCAGAGCTTCTGCGAGGCTGTCCCCTGTTGTGCTTTTTTCTTGTGGTATATGCCTTGGCAGTTGTTCTAAAAGTAGGGATTATTTTTCCAAATAGTCTGAAACGGACTTTTTTTGTGTTTCATATTGCTTCTTTTTCTATCTTTGGTATTCAAAAGCGTTTTTTATGAGCAGAATATACAATTCCGTCGTTGGCCTACTTTGCGGGATGGGGATATTGTCTTCTTGCGAAATCATCGAATATCATCCCTATGATACGCGTATAGAAGGAGAGACTGGGCTGACGGAGAAGAACATCCGTTTGATTGAAGACAAGATGCGGGGAAGGCGTGAGTTCCGCTTCGCCATGATCAGCGACACCCAACGTCGGTATGACGAGACGAAAGAAGTCGTGAATATCATCAATAACCGCGGTGACATTGATTTTGTGTTGCATGGCGGCGACGTGGCGGATTTCGGTGAGACGAAAGAATTTTTATGGGCACGGGATTTCTTGAATAAGTTGCGGGTGCCGTATGTTTGCTTGTTGGGGAACCATGATTGTCTGGGGACGGGTTTCGATGTATATCTGAAAGTTTTCGGAGAGGATAATTTTGCTTTTACGGTGGGCAACGTGCGTTTTATCTGTTTGAATACCAACGCGCTTGAATATGATTACAGTCATCCGGTGCCCGATTTCAATTTTATGGAGGATGAATTGAGGAATATGCCGGCGGGCATAGAGAAAACCATTGTAGCCATGCACGTGCCGCCCGGCGACGGGGAGTTCAACAACAATGTGGGGCGTGCCTTTGAACACTATGTGACCAGTTTCCCCCATGTACAGTTTTGTCTGTTCGGCCACATCCACCGTTGGGCAGAAGAGGAGTTTTTTGAGGATGGAGTCGTATATTACGGATGTACGACAGTCGGGAAGCGAGGGTATTACGTCATTACCATAAAAGAAGAAGGATATGAAATTGAACGTTGCGATTTTTAGTATATGGCTTTCGGCTGGCATGCCTTCTTGGGTAATGGGGCAGGGTGTGATGGAAGCGGCATCGGATACAGTTCCGACACGCTATGAGAAAATGATGACACGCCGTATGGAAGGGTGGAAACGTTTGATTCCCGACCATTACAAGATACAGTTTGCGGGAAGTATCGGTGTCGTTTCAATCGGTACGGGATGGACCTACGGGAAGAAGCAGCAGTGGGAGACAGATATCATGTTGGGCTTTTTGCCTAAATTTGAAAGTGAACATAATAAGGCCGTTTTCACTCTGAAACAGTCGTATTTGCCTTGGCGGTTACGCGTGAAAGAGAGTGCGTGGGTGATTCAGCCTTTGTCATGCAGTTTGTTCTTGTCCTCCGTATTGAGCGATAAGTTTTGGACGCATGAGCCAGACCGTTATCCTAAAGGATATTACGGTTTTTCTACCCGTATTCGTGCCAATCTTTCTTTGGGTCAGCGTGTGATGTACGATGTGCCGGATGTATCTAATTGGTGGATACAGGACATTTCTTTGTATTATGAATTAGGAGCTTGCGATACCGATTTCTGTACCTTTTTTGGTGACCGCAGTATCAAATTTAAAGAAATTTTAAGTCTGGCTGTCGGTATAAAACTGCATATTTAACTTCTCCTATTTGCGGGCGTACTTAAAAGTCAGTATCTTGCGTCTTGTTAGAATCCCTTTTTTCAGGTATTGTACGAATGGCGGAAAGTGATGAACTTTGCCATAGAAAAAGATGTTTAATTAAAAACAAAAGTAAATATGAAAATCAAATCAATTAAAGGACGTGAGATATTGGACTCCCGTGGTAATCCGACAGTAGAAGTAGAGGTTGAATTGGAATGCGGCGTGGTGGGCCGTGCGTCGGTTCCTTCGGGAGCTTCTACGGGCGAGCACGAAGCCTTGGAATTGCGTGACGGAGATAAAAAACGTTACGGAGGTAAAGGCGTGTTGAAGGCTGTGGAAAATGTGAATAAGGTAATTGCTCCGGCCTTGGTGGGCTATAGTGCTTTGGAACAGCGTGCCATCGACCACAAGATGTTGGCACTCGACGGCACGAAGACAAAGTCTAATTTAGGTGCCAATGCCATTCTCGGGGTGTCGTTGGCTGTGGCTAAGGCTGCTGCGGAATATTTGGACATTCCTTTATATCGTTATATTGGCGGCGTGAACACATACGTGATGCCCGTCCCGATGATGAATATTATTAACGGAGGTTCGCATAGCGATGCGCCGATAGCTTTTCAGGAATTCATGATTCGTCCGGTGGGTGCTCCTTCTTTCCGTGAGGGTTTGCGGATGGGGGCTGAAGTGTTCCATGCCTTGAAGAAAGTGCTTCACGACCGTGGACTCAGTACGGCAGTAGGCGATGAAGGCGGTTTTGCTCCTTCGTTGGATGGCACCGAGGATGCTCTTGAATCCATAATCGCAGCCATTAAATCTGCCGGCTATGTACCGGGCAAGGATGTGATGATCGGTATGGACTGCGCTTCCTCCGAGTTCTATAAAAATGGAGTGTACGATTATACCATTTTCGAGGGTGAAAAGGGTAAGAAGCGTACTTCAGACGAGCAGATCGCTTACTTGGAAGAATTAATCACGAAGTATCCGATTGATTCTATTGAAGACGGTATGAGCGAGAATGACTGGGACGGTTGGAAGAAGTTGACGGAACGTATCGGCGGACGTTGCCAGTTGGTGGGCGACGACTTGTTTGTGACCAACGTGGACTTCTTGTCCAAGGGTATTGCTATGGGGTGTGCCAATTCCATCTTAATCAAGGTGAACCAGATCGGTTCGCTCAGCGAAACTTTGGATGCCATCGAGATGGCTCATCGTCATGGTTATACAACGGTTACTTCCCACCGTTCGGGAGAGACAGAGGACGCTACGATTGCCGATATTGCTGTGGCAACGAACAGCGGCCAAATCAAGACCGGTTCTTTGAGCCGTTCCGACCGTATGGCCAAATACAACCAGTTGCTCCGTATCGAGGAAGAACTGGGGGATTTGGCTGTGTATGGTTATAAGCGCATCAAGTGAGACTTTACATATTGTGATTGAATGAAAAAAGAGTTGCTTCGGGAGATATTTTACCGAATGCAACTCTTTTTTTGCAAGAAAAACAGGGAGGCATGGCTTTTCATATCTTTGTTTTTCCTAACTTTGTTTGCACCTTAAAAATTAAAGGCCATGCCACGGATAAAGGAAGGATTCAAGGGAGAACGGATAGTTGTCTTGCCGGGATTTTTGATAGAAGAGTTGAAGCGCGACCCTTTGGGCCGCGAGCTTTACATCACGGATATCGGTTATTATCCGCATGCTGGTTTTCATTATTGTGAGCGGAAAGAGGAGGATTCCAATGAGTTTGTGCTGATTTATTGTGTAGAGGGGGAGGGATGGTTCGAACTGGACGGTAAGCGCTATGACGTTGGGGCCAACCAGTTTTTCATTTTGCCCAAATATAAGGCGCATGCTTATGGCAGTAAGGCCGAGAATCCTTGGACGATTTACTGGATTCATTTCGATGGCGCAAAAGCAGCCTTTTTCAGTGTGGGTTTCAGTAAGCCGCATGATATTTCACCGGCCGAGCATTCCCGCATCAAGGAAAGGTTGATGCTGTTCGAAGAGATTTATGCCTCGGTCAGTTCCGGCTACAACAAGAACTACATGTTGTACGCCACCACGAGCCTCTTTCATTTTTTGGGTTCCATGAAGTTTTTGGGCGAATACCGCGAGTGTCGTTTTGCGGGTGTGCAGGAAAAACGAGACGTGGTGCAGCGTGCCATTCATTTCATGCAGGAAAACTTGAATAAAAAAATCCGTCTGACGGATATTGCCCGCGAAGTGAAACTTTCCCCGTCTTACTTCTCCAATGTCTTTGAGGACAAGACCGGTTCTCCCCCTTTGCGTTATTTGGGATACCTCCGCATTCAGGAAGCCTGTCATTATTTGGATTTCACAGATTTGAAAATCAGTCAAATCAGTCCGTTGGTCGGTTATGAGGATTCGCTTTATTTTTCCCGGCAGTTCACGAAATACATGGGCATGTCGCCGTCGGAATATAAATCAAAGAAGAAAGGGTAAGATTTTAAATAATTATATATTTGAGGAACGAGACATGAATACGAAAGCTCTATTATCTTTAGTAGCAGGCATTTTCCTGCTTTACGGTTGCCATACAGCGCCTGCTTCCCGTGAAGGAGAAACGGGGGCGGCAGACAGTGTGGTGGTAAAAAATGAAGTCGTGAATACGATTCTACAGCGTCGCAGCATCCGGAAATACAAGCCGCAACCGATAGAGAAGGACAAGTGGGCACAGATAGTGGAATGTGGAGTGTATGCTCCCAACGGGAAAGGACTGGAATCGTGGGAAGTGCGTGTCGTGGACAATCCCCGTTTGTTGGCTTCGATAGATTCGGCTTACAGCCGTTTCATGGGGAAAGGACAGGAGGAAACCACTCTTCGGGCGGCATACGGTGCACCTGTGTTGGTATTTATCGCATACGATACGACTTATGATTTGTCGCAGGTGGATTGCGGACTATTGGGCGGAAACATGATGATTGCGGCACAATCTTTAGGGATTGGTTCATGTTGCTTGGGTGGTATTTGCCGTTTCCTGAATGAACCGGAAGGTCGTGAATTGCTTGATGAATTGGATTTTCCCGAAACGCATAAATTACTTTATGCCATAGCTTTCGGTTATCCGGATGAAGAACCTTCTCCCAAACCTCGTGATATGAACAAGGTTCGGACGGTTGAATGATGCGGTTTTTGTTGATTGGGGATTAAAGAACGAGAAGTATGAAACGTTTTTATATACTGGGGATAGCCATGGGAATGAGTGTATTTTTGAGCAGCCTTTTCGGTTGCCATGTTTCGGACGGGGATTTCCGTTCGCTTTCTGTAGCGGAATTCAAAGAATACATTGCCGATACGGCGGTCGTGCGTTTAGATGTACGTACGGCTGAAGAATATGCGGAGGGACATATTGCCGGGGCGGTGAATATAGACGTGTTACAACCGGATTTCAAACAGAAGAGCAAGGCAGTTTTACCGAAAGGCAAGACCATAGCCTTGTATTGCCGGAGTGGGAAGCGCAGCAAGAAAGCAGCACGGATTTTGAGCGAGCTTCATTATAAGGTGGTGGAGCTTGATGGTGGATACTTGGAATGGACGAAGGCCGGACAGTGACGGGACAAGTCTTGAAACGGATGAGTCCGGGGGGCCAGTGAAAAGAAGAGACTATTTGGGGTGAAAAAATGACTGTAATTTCGCGATAGACTTGCATATAATGGCTCTTTTCATTATCTTTGCACTCGATTTCAAGGAAATCATGCGGAAATAGCTCAGTCGATAGAGCACTAGCCTTCCAAGCTGGGGGTCGCGGGTTTGAGCCCCGTTTTCCGCTCATGTAAGACTTGCCGTTTTCGGCAAGTCTTTTTTTGTTGTATCCGTGAGATTCAACGGATGGATAACCCAAATCATTGACACCTGTAAAGTATAGGTTGAATGAGGTTCGGGGCATATTGTATGAAGGCAGAAAGTCGGTTGTTTATATCTGATGATTTTATAGCGTTTGGAAAAAGCCAACACGCATTTTGGGGCGTGTTGGTGATGTGAAGTCTTATTCCGTATCGAACCGGAACACCGTAGTTTGCCGATATTCCTCCCCAGGACGCAACAGGCAGGAGGGGAAGTCGGGATGCGATGGCGTGTCGGGATAGTATTGCGTTTCGAGGCAGACGGCGGTGTCGGGATGGACGTAATAACCGGCTGTGTAGAGCAGTACGGAGGGCAGGTCGGTTTTTACCGTCAGGCTGCGGCCTGTGGTGGGCTCGGACAACCGGGCGGCCTCCACCATGTCGGGAGACTTTTCCGTTTTCAGTACGTAACAGTGGTTGTAACCTTTGTTCCATTTCAGTTGTTCATGGTCGGTGTATAAGTCCTGTCCGATGGGTTTGGCAGAAGTGAAATCGAAAGGCGTGCCGTCCACCTTCACCCGTTTGCCCGTGGGAATGAACTGCGGGGTGGTGTCCAATATCGTATGTGAAGGGATGCGCAACACATGTCCCGTGATTTTCTCTCCTTTGCCACCCAAATTGAAGTAGGCATGGTTCGTCAGGTTAAGGTAGGTCGCCCTGTCTGTTGTTCCATAGTAGCGGATGGACAGCTCGTTGTCATCGTTCCAACGGTATTCCACCGAGATGTGTGCGTTGCCCGGATAACCGCCTTCTCCATCGGGGGAAAGCCGCGTGAAGCGCACGCCGTTGTCCAAGACTTCCCAGTCCCACAGCATGCGGTCGAAGCCGGAGAAGCCGCCATGGTTGGTGTTCTGCCCGTCGTTTTTTTCCAGTTCGTAGGTTTGCCCGTCGATGCAGAGGCGTGCGCTTCCGATGCGGTTGGCAAAACGGCCCACGATGGCTCCCATGTAGAACTCGTCCGACAACAGGTCGGTAGGGCTGACGAGCACATTCGCTATCTCTCCGTGTTTGTCCGGCACGATGGCAGAAAGCCAACGGGCACCCCAGTTGGTCAGTTCAACCACGGCTCCGGTTGAGTTTGTCAACCGGAAGCCGTAGACCGGGGCGCCCGTCGGCATATTACAGATCACTTGTGTGTTTATTCGCATAATTCACGATGGATTTGTGCGCCTTGGTGGTTGATGTCCAAAGCGCGTGCCTTGTCCAAGTACTCGATGGCGTGTACGCGGTCTTCCAATCCTAAATAGCCCAATCCCATGACATAGTTGCAGTGGATGGCGTTGCGTTTGTCCAGATTGTCCTCCCAGATGGCCAGGTCGGGCAACGATACGGCAAAGTAGTCTATGCGGCAGTGGTCGAACAAGTGTTTCTCACCATGTTTGATGAGCTTGTTGAAACGTCCGCGTGCCTTGCCTTCCTCACCCAATGCGCGCCAAGCCAGTCCCTGATAGAAAATCTTGTCCGGTTGCGCATCGTTGTAGAAGAATGCCTGTTGCGGTTCGGCAGAACCTTGGGTGCCCTTGTGCAACCAAAGCTTGGCGTTTTCTTCGTCTCCCAGTCCGCGGTAAGCCAGTCCTTTGTAATACCAGATGTCGTTCTCTTCTGCATTGATGAGTTTGCCCTCACCCAAGTTGTACGGGTATTGGTCTGTGGCCTGCAACAAAGCCAAAGCGTCGGCGTAGCGGTGTTCGCGCAGGGCGATTTTGGCCAGTTCCACATGGCAGATGGTGTATTGCCCCGTGATTTTTCCTTCACCGCCTTCCCACGGATGGAATTTGCGGGCGGCAATCAGTGCCTCGGCCTCTTCATAGCGTCCTAATTGGTTGTAGAGCGTGATGCGTTCGATGGACAGGTCGTCGCGGCTTTCCGTTTCGGCCGGATGGGCTTCGAGGAATGCGAGACGTTCCGCTTGCGGACGTCCGAGCCGTTTGTAGAGCTGGTCCAATTCCATCAGGATGCGAGCATCGCTTTCGTCGAGGCGGTAAGCCTTCTCCAGTGTTTCCACCGCCTTCTGCGGACCGTTGCGTTTGTTGTAGTAAGCCAGCGAGAGGTTGCGCCATACGGTAGGGAACGCCGGGTCGATGGCGGCCGATGCTTCCCAGCATGCGATGGCGTTGTCGTATTGCCGTGCGGCATACCAGAAGTTGCCGAGGGCGTAGGCCGCTTTGGCACAGGCTTCGTGGTTCTCTTTCATTGCATCCTGCAACACCAATACTTCTTCGATGCGGTTGGGGAAGCAGTAAGAATGGTCGTCCTGTTCGGCCTTTTTGTAATATTCGAGCGCCTTGACCGTGTCGCCTTTACGCGAGTGGCAGTAGCCCAACGCGTAATGTACCATCGGGTAGACTTCGCCTTGTGTGGCGGCGTACCCCCCTAACAGGTTGATGGCCTCGTCGTAAAGTCCGGCTTGTGCGAAATCGAGTGCGTATTCGATGTAGACGTGGGCTGCACCGCGCATCAGTCGCTGCATTTCCTTCAGCACGTGGTCATCGCCCGTGAGGAGATATTGCTCGAAGCGGCATCCCATGTTGAAGCGGTCTATCTTGAGCGATTCCGCTATCAGGTCGAGGGCTTCTTCCTTACGTCCCAAGTGGCGCAGGATGGAAACTTTCAGTTGGCGTGCCTTATGGTGGTGCCAGTTGCGTACGAGCGAGCGGTCGATCAGGTCGAGAGCTTTCTCGAAGTTGCCCCGGCGGCAGTCGATGGCGGCCAAGTTGTAATAGGCGGCATCCTGCCAAGCGGCATTCCAAGCCGATTTGAAGAACGCGTCGTATGCCTCGTCCGTTTTGTCCTGCATCAGACAGCTCCAACCCAGATTGTAATACGGTTCACCGTCGTAAGGGTTCGGGTTGCGTTCCGTCAGGGTTTCGACGGCTTTACGGAAATAGCCTTCGGCCTTGGCGAATTGTCCCTTGCGCATCAGGAGCAAACCCATGGCGTTGTTGCAACGCACGTCGCCCGGTTCGCGGCGCAACGCCTCCTCATAGTAGTCCATCGGGTTGTAAGTCGCGTGGCGGTATTGCTCCAAGTGTAGCCCCGTCAGGAAAAGTTGCTCGATGGACGCGATGTCCTTCGGGTCTTTGGCGGCCTTGGCCGGATCCGGTACGGGCTTGATTTCCGGTTTGTCGGCTTGGTAGCTTACCAAAATGCGGCCCTCGTGGTTGCGGATTTCAACCAAGATGTCTTCGTCTTTCAAGCCCTCGGCTGCAAATTCTGCCTGGAACGGTTCTGCCGGAGAGATGGAAATGACTTTGTCGAAAAGGGTGCCGCCGTTCACGTTGTCCTTGACGAACACATGCACGTCCTTGTTCACTCCGGTGGTGTACAGGATGACTTTGCCTTTTCCCTCCTTGACTTCCATGTTCAGCAACGCGTCCTTGGTGGCATTCTTTACGTAGCCCACCTCGGCGTAGGGCATGAAGTATTGTTTCCACGACTTTTCCTCGTAGGGTTGCAACCAGGTGAAGTCCGGCTGGTTGTCGGTGTACATGCCTGTCATCAGTTCGATGTACGGGCCGTCCTCGTCCGTCAGGTTGCGGTCCCAGGCACGTCCGAAGTCACCGTTACCCCATGTCCATTGCTTCTTTCCCGGCGACACATGGTGGTCGGCCACGTGGAGCAATCCGCCTTTCACATCTTCTTCATATCCGCCCACGAAGTCAAATTTCGATTGAATGGCCATGTAGGATGTCGGCACGGGGATATTCTTGTATTTCGAGATGTCCACACCGGCGGAATAGTCTTGTTTGTAGTAAGTGCCCGTGGCGATGGGGAACGACGACACGTCACGCTTGCCATGGTCGAACACGGCGTTCACGTCGGGCGGGAATACCGAATGGTAGTGGTCGTTGACCACCACGGCCGGGTTGGCCCACCACAGGAACGTCTGGGGGAAAGACGTACGGTTGTAAATCTTCACGTTGATTTCGATGTACGACTTGCCCGGATAGAGCGTAAAGCCCTGCATGCCTTTGGTGCGGAACATGCGTTCCACTTCGTTGCACCATACCGTCTTGCTGCCGTCGGCATGCTCCTCGATGGAGAAGTCTGTGGGCAGGAAGGTGGACGGGCGGTGGTGTTGCGGCCAGTTGAACTCGATACCGCCCGAAATCCACGGGCCGGTCAACCCGACGAGCGCGGGCTTCACCACTTGGTTGTAGTACACGAAGTGGCGTTGCTTCACCTTGTCGTAGGCCATGTGGATTCGTCCGCCCAATTCCGGGAGTATCATCACCTTGATATATTCGTTCTCGATGAAGAGCGCATGGTAAAGCTTGTCTTTCTTCTCGTCGGAGATTTTCTCTACCACGGGATAAGGATAGACCACGCCGCTGCTGCCTTGGTAGACACGTTTCTCCAAGAAGATCGGATTCTTTTCTTCCTTGCCGATTTCGTAGGTGGGGAGCAGGATGTCCTCTTCCCATGCACGCACCTCGGAGGTGTTCACCGTGCTTTGAATCAAATAGGATGTGATTTTTTCCATGATGTATGAAGTTATTGGATAAGTTCGTGTTCGATTTCTTCCAGACTCTTGCCTTTCGTTTCAGGCAGGCGGCGCCATACGAAGATACCGCCGGCGAGGCAGATGATGCCATAGAGCCAGAACGTCCCGGCTGCACCTAATCCGCTGTTCAGCACCGGGAAGGTGTACGTCAGGATGAAGCAGGCGGCCCAAAGGGCGAAGGTGCATACCGACATGGCCACGCCCCGTATGCGGTTGGGGAATATTTCGGAGATGATGACCCACATGGTCGTAGCCAGTGTCATGGCGTAGCAGGCGATGGCGGCCACCACGATGACGAGCAGCATGACTCCGCTGATGTGGAACCAGTAGGCCGCGCCCATGAAGGCGTAAATCAGCGTCAGGCCGAACGCCCCGAAGAGAGTCAGGGCTTTGCGTCCCCAACGGTCTACCACGCACATGGCCAAGACTGTGAAAATCACGTTGGTCACTCCCGTCACCACGATGTTCATCAATACATCGGACACGCCGTAACCGGCGGCCATGAAGATTTCCTGTGCATAGTTGAAGATGACGTTGATGCCGCACCATTGTTGCAACACGGCCATCACCACGCCGATGAGTAGGATTTTGCGCATCGAGGGGTGGAGCAGTTGTTTGAATCCGCCTTCCACGGTTTTCTCTCCTGCGGCGGCTTCTATGGCAGCCAGTTCTTCACGAGCGTGGGCCTCGCCGCCTATCTTCGCGAAGATGCCGAAGGCTTTCTCCTTGTACCCCGATGAGGCCAGCCAGCGCGGGCTTTCGGGCAGGACGAAACTGAAGACGAAGAAAAGGGCTGCGGGTACGACCATGGCCCAGAACATCCACCGCCATCCCATTTGTCCGTTCCATGAGAGGCGTATCATCTCGGCTGTGGCGTGGTCGGCCACCGGTTCGGCAATCTGCCAGTTGACGATTTGTGCGCTAAGGATTCCCAGTACTACCGTCAACTGGTTGATGGACACGAAACGTCCGCGCAAGTGGGCCGGGGCGATTTCCGCTATATACATAGGAGAAAGGCTCGAAGCGATGCCGATGGCGAATCCGCCGATGAGGCGGAACACGTTGAACAGTCCGAACGTGTCGGCGGCACCCGTGCCCACGGCCGTACAGATGAATAGTCCGGCGGCCAGTATCAATATGGGTTTACGGCCTAATTTGTCACTCAGCTTGCCCGCGCTCAACGCGCCGATGAGGCAGCCGATCAACGCACTGCTCATGGCCCACCCTTGAAGCGAAGGGCTGTCGGCAATCTGGAAGTATTGTTCATAAAAAGGTTTGGCGCCACCAATCACGACCCAGTCGTAACCGAAAAGGAAACCGCCCATGGCGGAAATCAGCGCAATCAGAAACAGGTAAAGATTTGTTTTTGTCTTCATGATTGTAGAAATGGTTTAAGAAATATTTTCTGGGTGCAAAGTAACGCGGTTTTTGTGGTTCCGGAAATGGATAGAATCACTTATGATATGGACAATTTTGCGGTGGGGTGTTTTTGTGCGGCCGGGCGACGGTTCGGGGTATGGGCGACGCAGTGGCTTATTTTGACAAAGGGAGGACGGCGAATCGTTTGGCGCAGAACGGAAAATCAATCTCTTGAGAACGGAAAATCGTTTGGCGCAGAACGGCGAATCGTTCTCAGGAGAAAATTTTGTAAATCATAAATCGTTGTATCATAGTGTGTTATTGATGAGTCTCCTATTGGGCTTCTACTCTAAAAAATATTGACTTTGGAGCGAATTTGTTTGTTTTTGACGAGAATTTCGGACAGAGGCAAGGTTTTCTTTTCGTACTTTTGTATGCTGAGTTATACTACTTGAATATCATACAAAATATCATGGAAATAAAGATGAATTTGAAACAGGCCGGAGTACTGGCCATAGCGGCCATGGCGGCTTTGAGCGTGCAGGCTCGTGGAGGAAAACGCTTGTCGGAGTATGTGAACCCGTTTATCGGGGCTACGACGAACACACAAATGGCCAAGGCCGAACATGGGTTGGGAAAGACCTTTCCCGGTGTGGCCACGCCGTGGGGCATGACGCAGGTCAGCCCCAATACCATTACCGGAGGCGACAACGGTTCGGGGTACAGTTATGAACATGCGACCATCGAGGGCTTTGCCTTGACCCAGATGAGCGGTATCGGATGGTATGGCGATTTGGGGAATTATTTAGTGATGCCCACCACGGGGCCTTTGCATACGTATCGCGGCGAGGCGGAACGTCCGGAGGAGGGCTACCGTTCGCGTTACGATAAGGAGAGCGAGACGGCACGTGCAGGATATTACGCTGTCCGCCTGACCGATTATGACATCCGGGCGGAACTGACGGCCACGCCTCACGGCGGGGTCATGCGTTTCACTTATCCGGAAAACGAATGTTCGCGCATTCAAATCGACTTGGCCCGCCGCGTGGGCGGTACGTCTGTCCGGCAGTACGTGGAGCGTGTGGACGACTATACCATCCGCGGATGGATGCGTTGCACGCCCGACGGAGGCGGTTGGGGCAACGGGGGAGGGAAGGCCGATTATACGGTCTACTTTTACACCCGTTTCAGCAAGCCGTTGGAGCGTTACGGCGTATGGTCGGCCGAGTTTCCCGAGGGCATGGGGCGCAAGCTGGAAAACGTGACTTCGCCGGAATTTGCCGAGGCTGTACGCCGGGCGAAGGTGACGGAACGTCCCGACCGCATGGAGGGAGACCATTTGGGATTTTATACGGAGTTCCCCACGCGCGAAGGCGAACAGGTGCTGATGCGCACGGCCATCTCCTTTGTCAGTCTGGAAGGAGCGGAGGCGAACTTCAAAGCCGAATTGAGGGGAAAGGACTTCGAGCGGTATTGCGAAAAGGCGGCTGCGCTGTGGGACGAGGCCTTGTCGAAAATCAAAATCTCCGGGGGGACGGAAGATGAGCGCACGATTTTTTATACTTCGCTGTACCACACGATGATAGACCCGCGTGACTATCGCGACGTGACGGGTGAATACGTGGGAGGAGACCGGAAGGTGCACAAGACCGACGCATTCAAGAAGCGTACGGTGTTCAGCGGTTGGGATGTGTTCCGCAGCCAGTTCCCCCTGCAAAACCTTATCAATCCGGAAGTGGTGAACGACATGATCAACTCGTTTGTCACTCTGGCCGAGGAAAACGGTACGGGCGTGTACGAACGTTGGGAGTTCCTGAACGCTTACAGCGGCTGCATGTTGGGTAATCCGGCCATAGCCGTCATCGTCGATGCCTATATGAAAGGCATACGCGGATACGACGTGGAGAAAGCTTACCGCTTTGCCCGTCAGACAGCCGACCGCATCGGACATCATCCGGAACTGGGATATTCGCCCGGCGGCAGCGGCATATCGGAAACGTTGGAATACGGATACTTCGATTGGTGTGTGGGCGAATGGGCCGAGGCTTTAGGCAAGACGGAGGATGCCGGCATCTATCACCGGCGCGGACAGGCATACCGTAAAATCTTCGATAAGGAAAAGGGATGGTTCCGCGTGCGCAACGCCGACGGCTCGTGGGCGGACTGGCCGGAAAAAGGACGCTTGCAGGAGTGGTACGGTTGCATGGAGTGCAATCCCTACCAACAGGGTTGGTTCGTGCCGCATGACGTGCCCGGCATGGTGGAAATCATGGGCGGTCGCGACAAAGTGCTGGCCGATTTGGAATCCTTTTTTGAAAACACGCCGCGCGAATTCTATTGGAATCCCTATTATAATCATGCCAATGAACCCGTGCACCACGTGCCTTTCCTCTTCAACCGCTTGGGGGCGCCGTGGCTCACGCAGTACTGGACGCGTGTGATTTGTGCCGACGCTTACAAGAACAGTCTGGCCGGGCTGTGTGGCAATGAGGATGTGGGGCAGATGTCGGCCTGGTATATCCTGGCTTCTGCGGGGTTCCATCCGCTTTGTCCGGGCGAGACGCGTTATGAATTGACAGCCCCTGTGTTCGACCGTGTGGAGATCGCGCTCGACCGCCGTTATGCCAAAGGCCGTAAGTTTGTAGTCACTACGGAGGGGAATGCGCCCGACGCCTGTTACATCCAGTCGGCCACGCTGAACGGCAAGCCTTACAACCGTTGCTACATCGACCACGAGGATATCGTCCGTGGCGGTGAGTTGCACTTCGTGTTGGGGCGCACGCCGAACAAGCAGTGGGGTGTGGAATGAACCGCCGTACGGCAAGTCATATAGGAATGGAGAGAATCGCAAAATTGTCCATGTGATAAGTGATTCTCTCCATTTCGGCTTTTAGTGAAACGGACTTACTTTGCAGACGAATAATCATTCTTAAATCTATATAGCGATATGGCTCAAAAAATCATGTTATCTTTGGCGGTATTCTTTTGCTGGACGTTTGCCCTGAAAGCGGAAGAGTACAAATTGTCTTCGCCCGACAAGAAACTGGAGGTGAAGCTCCGTGTGGAAGGGCGTACGGAATTTGAAGTGTGGTACGATAAGGTGAAGTTGGTGGAACCTTCGGTGATAGGGATGAACCTGTCCGACGGACGTTACGTGGGAGGCGACCCCGTGACCTCTGTGAAGAAAGACCGTGTGAACCGCAAGATAGACGTCGTGGCGGGGAAAAACAAGACCCTGAAAGAGGCGTACAATGAAATCGTGCTGTCTTACGGCACGGACTACGACCTGGTCGTGAGAGCCTACAACGAAGGATGGGCTTACCGTTTCGTGACGCACTGGGACGAGGAAATCATTATCGACAGCGAAGATGCCGTGTTCAATTTCGCTTTTACCCCTACGGTGTATTTCCCGGAGTGCGACAGCAATACCGCACCCGAGCGTGAACAGTCGGGCAAGGTGCACCAGATTCATCAGGGCTACCGTAATTTCGAGCGGCTTTACAAGGTGTATCGTTCGCCGGGTGAGATTCCGGCCGGTCGTTTTTCCGTTTCTCCGGTGCTCTTCGAGTATCCCGGCAAGCCCTACAAGGTGGTGGTGACGGAATCGGACACTTACGATTATCCCGGCTTGTATATGGAAGCCGCCGGGCAGAATGCCATGCGCGGAAAGTGGGCGGCCTACCCTAAAGAAGTGATGGACGGAGACCCGTCGAACCCTTACCGTTGGTATTCCAACCATCTGGTGATTTCACGTGAGGATTACATTGCAAGGACGGGAGGCAACCGCACGTTCCCGTGGCGCGTCATGATCGTGTCCGATGACGACAAGACGTTGTTGAACAATGAGCTGGTCTACATGCTGGCCGAACCTTGCAAGATTGAGGATGCCTCGTGGATACAACCCGGAAAGAGTGCTTGGGAATGGTGGCACAAAGCCGTGGTGGAAGGCGTGGACTTCCCGGTGGGGAACAAACATCTTTCGTTGCAACTTTATAAATACTATGTAGACTGGGCTTCGGAGAACGGTATAGAGTACATGACACTCGATGCCGGATGGAAAATGGAGTACATTAAGGAATTGTGCGACTATGCCCGGGGGAAGAACGTGAAGATATTGGTTTGGACTTGGGCCAGTTGTCCGCTGGAGAATCCGAACGATTGGATCAAGCAGATGCACGAGTGCGGGGTGGCGGGTGCCAAGATTGATTTCTTCGAACGCAACGACCAGATTGCCATGCGCTGGGGGCGCGAATTTGCCGAACGGTTGGCGCTGTACCGGATGGTGGCCATCTTCCACGGTTGTCCCGTACCGGTGGGCTTGAACCGTACTTACCCCAACGTGATGAATTATGAGGCCGTGAGAGGGGCTGAATGCAATTTCTGGGAAAAGACCATCACGCCCGAATACCATACACGTTTCCCCTTCATCCGTTCATTGGCCGGACCGGAAGATTACACGCCGGGCGGCATGCGCAACGTGACGCCCGAAGAGTTCCAACCGCGTGACCGGGACAGCATCCCTCCGATGAATATGGGGACGCGTTCGCATGTCTTGTCCATGTACGTCATATTCGACCATTGGATCGGTTACCTGTGCGACGCGCCTTCGGAATATAACAAATATTCCGACATCTTGGATTACCTGTCGAAAGTTCCTTCGGTATGGGACAAGACCCTTCCGCTCGATGCCCGTTTGGGCGAGTACATCGTGATGGCCAAACAAACCGGTAAGGATTGGTACGTGGGCGGCATGACGAACTGGACACCGCGCAGCGTAACGGTGGACTTCGGTTTCCTGAAACGCGGGAAGACCTACCGCGCCGTGGTTTTCAAGGATAAACCGGAGTCGGGCGACCATCCGACAACGTACGCCTGCGAGACGATGAATGTGGATCGGAATACGAAACTGACGTTGGATATGGCTCGTGGAGGCGGCTTTGCGATTCGTCTGACGGAAGAATGAAAGTAAGGTTTTATGCGAAAGGCCGCAGAAGGATATTTCCTTCTGCGGCCTTTCGCATGGCGGGTGCCGTATCTTCAGGGAGCCTCTTGTGTACTGAGGATTTTCAGGAGCTGCTTTTCGCGTTGGAGTTCTTTGGTATCCTTGTCCGGTGATATCAGCATCATGCTCCGTATGATATCCTCGTTGCAGCAAGTGTAATTGTAGTATTCCAAAAGTTCCCCGGTCAGTCGTGCTTTGGGTATCACCTCTGTGCGCAAGTCGGCAAACTCTTCCAGTGGGATTTCGTCGCCTTGCCGGACAAAGAGAATGCGCCGGGCGATCGGATTGCGGTTATAGTCGTGTGTCAGATAGATTCCTTTCATGATTTGGGGATACTCGATGATGGGCAGTTGCAGGTAGACCACCTTCAGGGCAAGTTGCAGGCGTTTTTGTTCGTTGAACATCAGATAACCGATTTGAAACGGCGAGAACAACCCCACGCCGATATAATAGTCGCCCGACAGGTTCTGGCAATAGACTTTGGGCATGGTGTCGCCGTCTACGATAGAGGATATCATATAAGGCTCCACTTTCAGTCCGTCGGAGTAGGACGAAGAACTGTAAGATTGGTAAAGTCCGGTATAGATGCCGGCATTGGGCAGGTATTTGATGGCTTCTTTCTCGATGTCGTCCAGAAAAGGTCGTCCGCCGTTTTTGTTGGAAACGAAACGTGGCTCGATGTGGCTCACTTTGTCGTACAATTCGTCGAGGCAACCTTGCAGTTTGCGTTTCGACACGTTGTTGACTTGTTGCAGCCCTTGGTCTAACGCACTTTCCGTACCGCATCCTCCGGAGAGCAGATTGATGTAGGTGGGGAGCACGGAAGAATAGAGCGAGGAGAGTACGCTGGATGCTATGCCCGTCTCTTCGGAGATGTCCTTCATCCGTACACCGGCTTCGCGCAGTTTCTTCATTCGTTCGTAGAGTGATACCAATTTGTCCATACGTATGTTCTTTTGGGCAAAGGTACGTTTTCCATGTTACAAACCTGTTGCTTTCGTGCTTCATTACCGTGAGATGAATGTTACATTATAAATACGGGTTTGGACGGACGTATGATATATAATGAATTAATTTTTTCAGATGGCGGTTTGGGATAGTTTTGCAGCCGAAAACAAAACTATGGTTATGGAACAAATCGTAAAGAACAAAAGATTTTCGGATGCGTTGCTCATCCTGTGGGCGGGCGGTGCGGCCTTGCTTTCCTACTCTTTGGTGTATGCCTTGCGCAAACCTTATACGGCGGCTTCGTTCGAGGGGTTTGATTTTTTCGGCACGGACTACAAGGTCGCGGTGACGACGATTCAGATTTTAGGTTATGTGATAGCCAAGTTCTTTGGCATCAAGTTGATTTCGGAGTTGAAGAAGGAGCGTCGTTTCAAGTTTTTCGTCTGTTCGGCGGTAGCAGCCGAGGCTGCTTTGGTAGGCTTCGGCCTGTTGGCTCCTCCGTTCAATGTGGCGGCCATGTTTTTGAACGGCTTGTCGCTCGGTTGTATGTGGGGCGTGATATTCAGCTTTATCGAGGGACGCAAGGTGACGGATATGTTGGCCAGTCTGTTGGGGGTAAGCATGGTGTTCAGTTCCGGTGTGGCCAAGAGTTTCGGCTTGTTTGCCATGAACGAGATGCACGTGGGACAGTTTTGGATGCCTGCCGTGATTGGGGCTTTTGCTTTGCCTCTTCTTGTTTTTATGGGGTATATGTTGAAGCGTCTGCCACAGCCTACGGAAGAGGATATTGCGCTGCGTAACGAACGTGTGACATTGGACGGAAACGGACGTAAGCTCTTGTTCCGAAGTTACGCTCCGATTCTTACTTTGTTGTTCGTGGGCAACTTCATGTTGCTGGTGCTGCGCGATATCAAGGAAGATTTTCTGGTCAATATCCTGGATATGAGCAATCAGTCTTCTTGGCTTTTCGCCCAGGTGGATACGATTGTTACGTTGGTCATCCTCGGGATATTTGCCGCTTTCATCTTCTTCCGCAGCAATATTCGGGCTTTGATGTGCTTGATGGGACTGGTCATTGCCGGTTGTTTGGTCATGACATACGTGTCGCTGAATTATGAGGCATTGGATTGGCAGCCGGTAGTGTGGTTGTTTGTGCAGAGCCTGTGCCTCTACATTGCCTATCTGACTTTTCAGACGATTTTCTTCGATCGCTTCATCGCTTGTTTCCGCATCAGGGGAAACGTGGGTTTCTTCATCGCCATTATCGACTTCATCGGCTACATGGGTACGGTGACTCTGCTTTCCACCAAGGAGTTTTTGAACTTCGACATGGAGTGGTTTGCGCTTTACAACCACATGGCATGCGCGGTCGGCGCGGTTTGTGCGGTCTTGTTCACAGTGGCTGCCGTATTGATTTATAAACGGTATTCCGCTCAAGGGCGTAGAAAAGAACAGACGGAGCGTACGACTTTGTATATGAATCCTCAATATAATGCAATTTGATGATGAAACAGGATTATGATGTGATAATTATCGGTGGCGGTTTGTTGGGATGCGCCACGGCTTACCAGTTGGCCAAACGTAAGGCGGGGAAGGTGTTGTTGTTGGATGCCAACGAGATAGCGTCGCAGGCTTCGTCCCGTGCAGCCTGCCTGTTGACACGGGCGCGTACCAAATCGGTTTTGATGGAAATGGTGCAGGAAACGTATGATTGCATCGATGAAATAGAGCACCTTTTGGGGGAATCACTCGAACTGCAGCAGTGCGGCAGTGTGACCATCTCTTCGTCCGACGCATCGCTGAAAGAACTCGAAGCATTGGAAGAAGCGGCCGTACGTTTCGGAATACCGAATGAACGTATCGACCGGAGGCGTTTGAAAGAACTTCTTCCTTGGATGGAGGTTTCGGCGGTAGAAGAGGCGCTTTACATGCCTACGGATGCGTTTATAGATTGTGCTTTGTTATGTTCCGGTTATGCACGTGCTGCACGAAGTCTCGGGGCGGAATTGCGTCCGAATACGAAAGCAAAAGCCATTGTGGCTGTTGGAGACAAGACGACAGGAGTGGAGTTGGCGGACGGGGAAAAAGTACTGGCGCCGGTTGTCGTGAATGCCGCAGGCTCGTGGGCCAACCTGTTGATGCGTCCTTTAGGGGTAGGGCTTCCTTTTACTCCGGTACGGAGTCATTTTTGGATTACGGGAACAAACCCCGGGCGTTTTCCGGCAAACCATCCTTTTACGGTGATTCCCGATGCCCGTGCTTTCACCCGTTCGGATGTGGGGGCGTTGATTATCGGCTTGCGCGAAAGTGAATGCCAGGCCTTCAATCCCGACACATTGACGGATAAGTTAGAGGATTTCGATTTCAATAAGGCGGCCGAATGGAAAGTGCTCGACGAGTGTGCTCCGTTGCTACAGCGTTATCTTCCGGACATAGAAACTTTGGGTATCGCGCATTATGTGGCCGGGCCCTCATGTTATGTGCCGGATGCCAAATTCATTATCGGGCAGGTGCGTCCATACGAAGGGTTGTATGCCGTAGCCGGATGCTGCGGAGGAGGCGTGGCTGCCGGTGGAGGCATGGGACGCTTGGCCGCAGAATTGATTTTGCGGGAAGAGCCGTTTGTGGATCCGGCCGGGTTTGCACCGGACCGTTTCGGGGCAGTGGACCCGTTTTCGGTTGAGTTTCAAAAAAGGTGTGCGGATGCCCGTTCCAATAAAAAAGGTGGATAGGGTTCGGATATATGGAAGATAAAAAACGAAAGATATGAAGCGGTATATTGTATTCTTAAAGCAAGTGCCTTTGTCTACAAAGGTAGAGATGGACCCTGTAACCCGGACGCTGAAGCGTTCGTCGGCCATGGCCCGGACAAATCTTGATGACTTGTATGCCTTGCAGTTGGCAGTAAAATTGAAAAGGCAGACAGAGGCTGAGATCGTGGCAGTAAGCATGGGACCCGCTTCGGCGGAAGAAGTGCTCCGTGAGGCTTTGCAAAGAGGGGCGGATAAGGCGGTTTTGTTGTCCTCCAAGGCATTTGCCGGAAGCGATACGTGGTGTACGAGCCTGGTACTGGCGGCAGCCGTGCGCAAGTTGGGTGAATACGACTTGTTGCTTTTCGGGAAAATGGCGGTGGATGGCGATACGGCACAAGTGGGGCCTGAGGTAGCCGGACAGTTGGACATTCCCCAAGTGACGCATTTGATGGAGGTTTCGGACATATCGGATACTTGTATGTGTGTGAGGAAGAAGGCCGGTCGTTTATTCCAGCGTATGGAGGTGGATTTACCTTGTGTCGTGACGGTTGGTCGGGAGACGGGGGAACTGGATTGTCCCACACTGACCGGTTGGCGGTGGGCTCAGCGGCAGACCATCCTTCATTGGGATGAATGCGACTTGGGACTGGAACCTTCGCAAGTCGGATTGCAGGCATCTCCTACTCAAGTAGTGTCTACCATGGTGCCTCGACGGAAGAAAGACGTGGAATGGCTTCCCGACGGGGAAAAGTTTTTTGCAGTCGTCCGTGAAAGCATGAGACGCGGGATTAATTTTTAAAAAGCAAGATGAAAATGAATAAAGATAAGGATTTTATACTTCAATTACAGGCCGGGCAATGTGTATCCTGCGGAATATGTGCCGAAAGTTGTGCCTATGGGGCTATCCGTATGGGCGACTTTCCGGAGGTGGATGAAGAGAATTGCCGTTTGTGCGGCGGTTGTGTGCAGGCTTGTCCAGTTGGAGCTTGGGTGATGCAGCGTCAAGACGAAAGGCAGGAACAGCCTGTGGATGATTCCAATGGCATTTGGGTGTGGGCGGAAGTCATGGACGGCGCTTTGGCACCGGTAAGCCGGGAACTTTTGGGAAAGGCTGTGGCACTTGCGGCTTGCCGTCCCCAACCGGTCGAGGCTGTACTGATAGGCGGTGAAGTGTCTGCATGGGCGGATGAGTTGATAGCCGTCGGTGCAGACCGCGTGCACGTGGTGGAGTCTCCGCTTCTATCGGATTTTGTGGAGGAAAACTATACGGAGGTGTTGGCCGGCTTGGTGCGCAAACAGCATCCTTCGGTCCTGCTTATCGGGGCTACGCCATGCGGTCGTGGTTTGTCCGCACGATTGGCTGCTGTACTGCATACCGGATTGACGGCAGATTGTACGGAGTTGGAAATGGATACGGACAGCGGACTGTTGCGCCAAATACGCCCGGCTTTCGGAGGAAATCTGATGGCTACGATTGTCAACCCCGTTTTTAGGCCGCAAATGGCTTCCGTACGTCCCGGGGTGATGAAAGCCCGGCAGAGGGATACTTCGAGGAGGAGGGAAATCGTCTATCATGCTTATGAGGCCGGAAGAGCCGACAGCCGTGTTCGCGTGTTGGAGGCTGTGGCGGAAGAAGTGGGCGGAACTTCGCTGAACGACAGTTCTATTATAATAGGTATAGGACGAGGCGTGAAAACGCGGAGATGTGCCGATGAAATCCGGGAGTGGGCCGAACGTATCGGTGCGACGGTAGCCGGGTCTCGTGCGGCAGTGGAAGCCGGGTTGGTGGACGCTTCCGTGCAAGTGGGGCAGACCGGGCATACGATAGCTCCGGATTTGTATATCGCCATCGGTATCAGCGGACAGATACAGCATACGGCGGCCATCACCGGAGCGCGTTGCGTGATAGCCGTCAACCCGGACCGTACGGCTCCGATCTTCAATGTGGCGGATTATGGTTGGGCAATACCTGTGGAAGAGGCACTTCCGCAATTCATGAACATTTTGAACCGGTGCGTATGAGAAAATGGATGGCATGCGTGTGGTTGGGCATGGGAAGTTGCTTTATGACGGCACAGGCGAACGAACCTCTGACCGTGAAGTTTCGTTCGAGGGCATTGCTGGATGCCGCTGTGTCCGGTTATGGCAAGGAAAGTGTGCAGGGGTATTATCGTTTGGAAGATTTCCGTGTGGGCTTCAAAGCTACTTACAGACAATATGAAATGAAAGCCGACATTGGTTTGGGAGGAAACAAAGTAGCCATCAAGGATTTGTTGTTGAACTATCACTTTAAACATGGTGTCCTTTCGTTAGGAAATGCTTATGAACCTTATTCCATGGATATGCTCATCAGTACGGCAGACATGCGCTTTCATCAGTCGGCCGGATCCGTATTGGCTTTTACGGACGGGCGCAAGCTCGGGTTGACCTATCATTCCAGTCTGCCATTTGGATACTGGGCTACGGGATTGTATACGCATAATGACATCAATAAAATCGGTGACGGACAGGTTAACGCTTTGGTTTCCACTTCGCGGGGCGTTTGGCGCAAGCGGTGGAAAGGGAATCTGTTGCATGTGGGCGGTGCTTTTTCTTTCCGTACCAAACCGGTGAATACAGTGGAATCGCCGACAAAAACTGTATCGAATGATGGCGTGACATCCATGTTCCCGTTTCCATTGATGGAAGCCACCGTGGACCGTTTAGGGACAGAACTCAAAGGCGTTTTTGAGATACTTTATACCGCTCCGCGTTTCATGGTACAGGGAGAATACTTTCTGAACCGTCTCAATCGTACGGAAAGGGAGGCTTACCGTCCGCAGGGAGGATATGTGCAGGCAGGCTTTCTGGTTCGGGGAAGAGGGTTTGCGTATGACGACCTGTACGGTATTCCCGGCAGGCCGGGCAGTAAACAGGCGATAGAACTCACGGCACGTTTCAATTATACGAACTTGAACGATGGCAGAGCCGGTATCATGGGCGGACGGGAAAGCGATGTTTCGTTGGGAGCCAATTTCTATTTGAATGAATATTTGGCCGTAAAGCTGAACGGAAGTTATGTCCTTGTAGGAGAACATTGCAATGAATTTTACAAGAAAAACCTATTCTTGGGGCAATTACGTGTCCAATATATTTTTTGAGGCAGCCCTCATCTGATTTCTCGGATTCGTAACAGACGGATGTTTTCGTAAGGGAGCATCTGTCTTTTCTTTTGTATCGGGGAGTACGATATAAAGGCATTAAAAAAGGATTTCCCGACGGGAAATCCTTTTTCTTCGGGTGACTAGTGGGATTCGAACCCACGACATTCAGAACCACAATCTGACGCTCTAACCGACTGAACTATAGTCACCATTTTGGTGTGCTTGTATGGAAAGTATCATGTTCCTTTCCTAAAGCGATGCAAAGGTACGCATTTTATTTGAAACTGCAAATGTTTCGCCGGATTTTTACTAAAACTTTTTTTGAGCCATAGCCTTGAAGTCCGCGAAGGCTTATATATAATAAGGTGTACCGTCAAGCAGGCGGTACACCTTATGTCTGTTCAATACCCTGTTAACGATAGAATTCCTTTTTGCCCGCCGACAGTGTATTTTTCATCAGCATGCAGATGGTCATCGGGCCGACTCCGCCGGGTACGGGGGTGATGTAAGTACATTTGGGAGCTACCTCGTCGAATTTCACATCGCCATTGAGGCGGAATCCGTTTTTCTTCGTAGCGTCGGGGACGCGTGTCGTGCCCACGTCGATGACCGTAGCCCCCTCTTTCACCATGTCGGCCGTGACGAAATCGGGCTGGCCGATAGCGGCTATGATAATGTCCGCCTCGCGGCATTCTTTCTTCAAGTCGCGGCTCCGGCTGTGGCATACGGTCACCGTGGCGTCGCCATACTGTTTTTGCATCATGAGCTGTGCCATAGGTTTGCCTACGATGTTGCTGCGGCCCAGGATGACGCATTTCTTGCCGCTCGTCTCGACATGGTAACGTCGGAGCAGTTCCAGGATGCCTTTCGGGGTGGCTGAGATGTAACAAGGAAGCCCGATAGCCATTCTTCCCACGTTGATGGGGTGGAAACCGTCCACGTCCTTGCGGAAGTCGATGGCCTCAATGACTTTCTGTTCGGAGATATGGCGGGGGAGGGGCAGTTGCACGATGAATCCGTCCACGTCCTCGTCTTTGTTGAGTTTGTCCACTTCGGCCAGAAGTTCCTCTTCGCTGATGGTATCCTCGAAGCGGAGCAGGGTCGATTTAAAACCGCAGGCTTCGCAAGCCAATACCTTGTTGCGCACGTAAGTCTCGCTGCCTCCGTCATGTCCCACGAGGATGGCAGCCAAATGCGGGCGTTTCCCTCCGGTTTCTACGATTTGTTTTACCTCTTCGGCAATTTCCGCCTTGATTTGTGCGGCGGTGGCCTTTCCGTCAATCAATGTCATTTTTAACCTCCTTTTATTGCGTGTTCTTGTTGATATGTTCTTGGATTGTTTTTTCAATTTGCATGCCTCTCAGGTTTCGGGCTAGAATGGTTCCGTCCGGTGCGAGCAGCATGATGTGGGGGATTCCCGTGATGGCGTATTGTTCCAATGGGCTTGTACCCGCATCAAGGATTTGCGGCCACGAGTAATTTTCCTCCACCAAGGCTTTTTTCGTTTTTTCCAGTTCGTCTCTGACGGCTATCCCCACGATGGTCAGCGTGTTCCCGTTCTTGTATTTTTCCCATAACGGTTTTAAAAACTCTTTTGATTCTTTCCGGCATGGCCCGCACCAACTGGCCCAGAAATCGGCCAAAACGAAACGGCCTTTTCCTATATACTGGGAAAGGCGCGTCGGATTGCCGTCCGCCGTAATACCTTCGATGTCAATGAACGGTTTTCCGGGTGACGTGCTTTTCCATTTGGCAAGTTTCTCGTCCACGGCTGTTCGGGTGAATTTCAGGGAAGCGAGGTAAGGGCTGAGCGACGCACGGAGCATCCGTAAGAGTTCCATTTGTCCTGTATGGTAAAAATGGATGTAGGTATCCCGCCAAACGCATTCGCCCACTCCGTTGGTGCTTTCTTGCTTGGTCCATTTTTCGTAGAAGTTGTAAAACCTCTTGTAAAAGTCTTGGGTGTGCTGTGCTTCGGTCGCATCGGGATGTTGCGTCTCATAATTTTTTCTCCACAGGTCCGTGGAGGAGTTAAGCGAATCCATTTCTTGTAAAAACGAAAGGTACTTTTGCGTGAGCTTGCCGCCACTGGAAGGTTTGTGCGCCTGATAGTCGATGACCACGGAGTCTTCGAGGACGAAATTGGCATAGCTTTTCCTGTCGGATGGTTCCAAACGGACGAAGTATGGCGCGTCGGCCACTCCTTCCATGCGGAAACTTTGGTTGTGTACGGTGGCGGAGTCTATGTCCCTGCTGTCATGGTCATATATGCTCAGATATATCTTCCGTCCTTCCATGGACGGGTCCTCGATACGTCCGGAGACGCTGTAGGCGGTTTGCGCTTGCGCCGCATTCCCCCCGCCGGAAAGCAGCAAGAGAAATGCGGCGCAATATTTGTTCATTCTTTCACTCATGATTGTGCGGGTGGTTCTTATTTCAGTTTCGGCATGCCCGGCATGCCCGGAATCTTGGGCATGTTGGCCATCATCTTGCCCATTTTGCTGCCCGTCACCATCTTCATCATTTTGCGCGTCTGGTCGAACTGTTTGATGAGGCGGTTCACTTCCTGTATGTTGGTGCCCGAACCTTTCGCGATGCGTTGGCGGCGGCTGGTGTTCAGGATTTCCGGATTGGTACGTTCACGCGGAGTCATGCTCTGGATGATGGCTTCGATACCCTTGAAGGCATTGTCGTCGATTTCCACGTCTTTGAGCGCCTTACCCACGCCGGGAATCATGCTGGCCAAGTCTTTCAGGTTACCCATCTTCTTGATTTGCTGGATTTGCGACATGAAGTCGTTGAAGTCGAACTGGTTCTTGGCGATTTTCTTTTGCAGGCGGCGTGCTTCTTCCTCGTCATATTGTTCCTGGGCCTTTTCCACGAGCGACACGATGTCTCCCATACCCAAGATACGGTCAGCCATACGCGAAGGATGGAACTGGTCGATGGCTTCCATTTTCTCTCCCGTGCCGACGAATTTGATGGGCTTGTTCACCACCGTACGGATAGACAAGGCCGCACCGCCCCGGGTGTCGCCGTCCAATTTGGTGAGCACCACGCCGTCGAAGTCCAGACGGTCGTTGAATTCCTTGGCTGTGTTCACGGCATCCTGTCCGGTCATGGCATCTACCACGAAGAGTGTCTCGTCGGGGTTGATACCGTGCTTGATAGCGGCGATTTCCTGCATCATCTGTTCGTCCACCGCCAGACGTCCGGCCGTATCGACGATGACCACGTCGTAGCCTTTGGCCTTGGCTTCCTTTACGGCGTTCTGTGCAATCTGCACGGCATCCTTGTTGTCCGGTTCGCTATATACGGGGATACCGATTTGTTCGCCCAGCACTTTCAACTGTTCGATGGCCGCCGGACGATAGATGTCGCAAGCCGCCAGCAAAGGATTCTTACGTTTCTTTGTTTTCAGCATCAGGGCCAGTTTTCCTGACAAGGTCGTTTTACCTGCACCGTTCAATCCCGCCATCAGGATGACGGACGGATGGCCTTGCAGGTTCAGTTCGGCCGTTTCGCCTCCCATCAGGGTTGCCAGTTCGTCGTGTACGATTTTCACCATCAACTGGCTGGGTTTCACGGCTGTCAGCACGTTCTGCCCCAATGCCTTTTGCTTTACCGTGTCGGTAAAAGTCTTGGCCACCTTGTAGTTCACGTCGGCATCGAGCAATGCGCGGCGCACGTCTTTCAAGGTTTCAGCCACGTTGATTTCGGTGATTTTGCCTTCACCTTTTAGGATTTTGAAAGACCGTTCCAGTCTTTCACTCAAATTGTCGAACATATATCGTTTGTTTTTTTGTGATTATTCTTAAAGCGGCAAAGATACGAAAAAACTTCCGTCGAGAGAGGGATGACAGCGGATAAAATCTGCTTCATAAGCCTTTTCCTTTCGGAGTTTGCGGCAGAAGGCGGGTATGCGTCTGCGTCCTCACTCCGTAGTTGCCGTTGCGGCTCTTTCCAATGCCGCTTCATAGTCCGGTTCCTGTGAAATCTCTTTGATCAGTTGGGTGTGCCGCACGATTCCTTTTTCGTCCACCACGATCACGGCGCGAGCCAACAAGCCTTTCATGGGGCCGTCTGCAATCTGTAAACCGTAGTTTTGGGTAAAATCCTGGCTTCGGAAGGCCGAAAGCGGTATGACGCGGGTAAGCCCTTCGGTGGTACAGAACCGTGATTGTGCGAAGGGCAAATCCATGGATATGCAGAGCACGACCGTGTTTTCCAGTCCCGAGGCCTTTTCGTTGAATTCACGTACGGAAACGGCGCAAGTGGGGGTGTCTAAACTGGGGAATACGTTCAGAATGACTTTCTTACCTTTGAAGTCTGAGAGTTTTACGTCTTGCAGGTCAGACTGTGTCAGGTGGAAGTCCGGTGCCTTGCGTCCTGTTTTTACCATCTTTCCAGTCGTATGTAGGGTGTTCCCCTTATAGATGATAGATTCTCCCTTATTTTTCGTCTGTCCCGTTTGTACGGCCGAGGCTCCGGTGATGCCATCGGGGGATTGGGCGAAAGCGGTTGTGATGGCTCCCAATGCCAGCCACAAAAAAAACGTTTTTTTCATATCCGTCATTTTTAAGTAGGTTTAATTCTTATCAAAACAAGTAAGGCGAAAGGCGACAGCAAATATAAGTATAAAAAACGGAATGGGGAAGGGTAGAGCGAAAAGGGTAGAAAAAAAGTTAGCTTGAATGAGATTCATTTCTTTGATATACAGGTGGTTGGTGTGGGATTCAAGAGAGTGCTGGAGGTATCTCGGTAGAATGGAAAATCAATCTCAGGAGAATGAAAAATCGTTCGGCTGAGATTCGTTTTTCGTTCTCAGTCGATTGATTTTTCATTCTCCTGAGATTGATTTCAGGTGTATAAGTGTATGTTTTTCAGAAAAGCAAAGGAGGATTTTTACGCGGATGTGTAATGGAGAGGAGATGTCGTGAGACGTGTACTTTGGAACGAGGTGATTTGTTGTATGTGTAACGATTGAAAATAGAATAAAATGAGGAATTCTTTGTGAATATAAGTTTTAATTGTTAATTTTGCACCTGATTTTTAGCAAAATTCATAGAAATGAAGAAAAAAACTCTTGTAGCTTCCTTTGGTTTGATGGTTTCAAGTTTAACTTTTGCCGGAGGATTGCTTACGAACACAAATCAAAATGCGGCATTCCTGCGTAATCCCGCGAGAGATGGTGCCATCGGTATCGACGGAGTGTACAGTAACCCGGCGGGTGTGGCTTTTTTGCCGGACGGATTGCATTTGTCCCTGAATTTCCAGAGTGCTTACCAGACGCGTGAAATTACCTCTGTGTTTGGTCCCTTCGCATATGGTGCAGGCAATCGTGGAGAATCTTCCAAACTGTTTAAAGGAGATGCCAAAGCTCCGGTTGTTCCTTCTTTACAGGCGGCTTACAATCGTGGCCGTTGGTCGTATTCTTTCAACTTCGCCATTGGCGGCGGGGGCGGAAAGTGCGCATTTGAAGATGGTTTAGGCTCGTTCGAGAGCCAGGCGGCGTTGCTGCCGTTGTTGGGGAGCGAGATGGGCATCAACAGCTATTCTCTCGACAGTTATATGCGTGGCCGCCAGTATTATTACGGTTTCCAAATCGGTGCGGCCTATAAAATCACCGACAATCTGTCGGCTTTTGTCGGCGGACGGCTGGTGTATGCCACCACGAACTACTACGGTTATGTGAAAAATATCTCGGTGAACAATCCTGTAGGCGGAGAGATGGTGGGGGCTTCGGCTTTGTTTGCCGGACAAATGGCTTCTTATTTAGAGCAGGCCGGACAGTTGACGGCTGCTGCCGAACAGGCTGCCGCTGCCGGAAATCAGGATTTGGCGCAACAGTATGCCGAATTGGCCCAAAAGGCAGGTGCGGCTGCCAAACAAATGGGTACTTTGGCTGTAGCTACGGAAGACGTGACACTCAACTGCGACCAGACGGGGTGGGGCTTTACCCCCATTATCGGCTTGGACTATAAAATAGGCAAGTTCAACTTCGGAGCCAAGTATGAGTTTAAGACGAAAATCCGTTTGGACAACCGTGCGGCCAACAGTGAGTCGGCTGAACGCTTGGCCATGTTGGATAAGTTCCGCGACGGACGGACTGTGAAAGAAGACATCCCGGCACTGTTGACCCTTGGTGCGCAATACGAAATCCTCCCTTCGTTGCGTATCATGGCAGGGTATCATCATTACTTCGACAAACAAGCTTCGCAGGAAGGTGGTTCGCAAAAATTGCTGAAGAGCGGTTCGAGGGAATTTCTGGCCGGTGTGGAATACGACATCACCGACCGTGTGCAGGCCAGTGCCGGATGGCAGAACACCTATTTCGGCCTGACGGACGAGTACATGAAAGATATGAGTTTCAACGTAAGCTCCAACTCCTTAGGTGTGGGCTTGGGGATACAGGCTACGAAACGCATCAAGGTGAATGTGGCTTATTTCCATACTTTCTATAAAGACTACAACCGCGCTACGAACGATTACAACGGCATCAGCGCGACGGTGGCCACGGCGGCCGGACAGGCTACGGCCGACGCTTTGGTTGCTTCCGGTATGTTGAAGGGCAGCGACTCTTTCACCCGTACCAATAAGGTTTTTGGTCTGGGAATAGATTTCAGTTTCTAAGTGGGCGCGCAGTTTTGAATTTAGTAAGATAATAAAGCGAAAGATGGCATCTTCGGGATATCCGGAGATGCCATCTTTTGTGAATGGGAACGGAGAACCGTTCTGCCTGTGGCTTACGGGTAAATTTCTTCCAACTTTTTCTGGAGTTCTTCTCCGCGCAGGTCCGTAGCCACGATTTTACCGTCAGGACCGAAAAGTATGGTGGCCGGGATGCTCCGTATACCGTAAATGGCACCGGCTTCGCAGTTCCAGGCTTTCAGATCCGACATTTGAGGCCATGTGATGCCTAATTGGGTAGTCGCCTTTTGCCATGCGTCCTTTTGTGCGTCGAACGAGATGCCTACGATTTCAAACCCTTTCGGGTGGAATTGTTCGTAGGCTTTCTTTACGTTCGGCATTTCCGCACGGCAAGGGCCGCACCAACTGGCCCAAAAGTCTACCAAGACATAGTTTCCTTTACCTACGTAGTCGGATAGTTTTCTGGGCGTGCCCTGCATGTCGTTCATCGTGAAATCCGTGAACATGGCCCCTACAGCCTTACGCTTCAAAGCTTGAATGTAATTGTTTACATTCTTCAGTATGCCGTTGTCTTTATAAGCATATTCTTTCAGGTATTCTTCAACCTTGTCCATGCCGATATTCTCGCTGTAGAATGCAATCATGGAAGCCGGAATCAGGTTATCCTTATTTTCCTGAAGGGCTGTCCGAATGGCTTCGGTCTGACTGTGCAGGGCTTTGTCGAACTCGTCTTGCAGGCGTTTCAACTGTTCATCTGGTATTTTGCCGTTGTTTTTTTGTGCGATGGCTTTTGCTTCTTCCTGTAGCGCCCTCATTTTTTCATTGTGGACATTTACGCTCTTTTTTACCTCTGCATATTTTTGGTTGAGAGGCGAACCTTTCACTTCAATTCCCGTTTTCGTCTGGTTTATTGTAGTGGGCGTGCTGTCCAGTATGAACGAAGAGATTGGGCTTTTGGACTTTTTGTCTTGGGCAACGACGGCTATTTGGGGCAATCTGGTCTGTCCGTCCATCACGGCTTTGCCGTTGTGGCACGAAGCACTGTCCAATACGGTGCCGTCCTCTTCCGAGTAAAGATAGATTGTAGTGATGTCGGTCCGGTCTGTGGTGAATGTCACCTTGTAATCCGTTTGTGCGAAAGCCACACCGCAACATGCTGCCAGTGACAGGCACATGATTTGTTTTTTCATTTTCATATTTTTATCATTGATATTTGAATGTAAAGGTACGAAATCTTTTCGCTCCCGTGCAGGGAAAAACTTTTTTTATGCAATCTTTTTGCTGTCTCCTGTCTTTATCGTATCTTTGTCCCCGCGTTTCCGGAAGGAATGCGCGATGAGTGCTTGGTAACCTCTTAAAAAACAAGATTATATGAAAGAAAAAACAGTCAGTGTATCCTTCATGTTGATGGGGATACTGTTTTGTGTGTGTCTCATTTCGGCCAATCTTTTGGCCACGAAGCAAATCATGTTCGGTCCGTTTAATATTACGGCCGGGATTTTGGTCTTTCCCATTTCTTATATCGTGAACGACTGTATCGTCGAGGTTTGGGGGTTCAACAAAGCCAAATTCTTGATATGGACGGGTTTCCTGATGAACTTCCTGTTTGTCTTCTTCGGTTATGTGGCCGACCTTATTCCCGGTGCGCCGTATTGGAACAACGAGGAAGGCTTTCACAATCTGTTCGGTCTGGCTCCCCGCGTGGCGGCAGCTTCGTTTTTGGCTTTCCTTTCCGGCTCTTTCCTCAATGCCTATGTGATGAGCGTGATGAAGGTGGCTTCCGGCGGGCGTCGCTTTTCGTTGCGCGCCGTCTTGTCTTCTGTGGCAGGAGAAACAGCCGATTCCCTGATTTTCTTTCCGATAGCTTTGGGCGGCCTTGTGCCTTGGGATAATCTGTTGCTCATGATGTTCTGGCAGATTTTGCTGAAGACGCTTTATGAGGTCGTCATACTTCCCGTCACGATTCGTGTGGTTCGCTGGGTGAAACGTGTGGAAGGCGTAGACGTGTATGACAAAAATATTTCTTATAATATATTAAAGGTGTCTCAATTATGACCATGAATAAGGAAACCGCCTTGGTGGTGTTCAGTGGCGGTCAGGATTCCACCACCTGTTTGTTTTGGGCCAAAAAGCATTTCAAGAAAGTCGTGGCCTTGAGTTTTGTGTACGGGCAGAAGCATGTGAAGGAGGTAGAGTTGGCCAAGGCCATAGCTTCACGGGCCGATGTGGACTGGGACTGTATGGATGTTTCTTTCGTCGGTTCATTGGGGAGGAACTCGTTGACCGACGCCACCATGCAGATGGATGAGGAGAAGCCCGAGGGGCATTGTCCGAATACGTTCGTTCCCGGGCGTAACTTGTTCTTCATCAGCATTGCTGCCGTGTATGCCCGTGAACGGGGCATCAACCATATTGTGACCGGGGTGTCGCAGACGGACTTCAGCGGTTATCCCGATTGTCGGGACGCGTTTATCAAAAGTCTGAATGTGACCTTGAACCTGGCCATGGACGAGCAATTCGTCTTGCATACACCGTTGATGTGGATCGATAAATGCCAGACGTGGGCTTTGGCCGACGAACTGGGCGTGCTCGACTTGGTGCGCCACGACACGCTGACCTGCTACAACGGTGTGCAGGGCGACGGTTGCGGCCATTGTCCGGCTTGTAAATTGCGGAATGAGGGTCTGCATAAGTATTTGGCAGAGAAAGAATGTAAGTCACATGTAGAGGAAAATATAGAACCATGAGCAGCGAAAGAGAAAAAGAAGGATTGCAGTCGTTGGGTAAAAAGACGGAGTATCGCCAGGATTATGCTCCTGAGGTGCTGGAAGCTTTTGAAAACAAGCATCCCGACAATGATTATTGGGTACGTTTCAACTGTCCGGAATTCACGAGTTTGTGTCCCATTACGGGGCAACCCGATTTTGCCGAAATCCGTATCAGTTATATTCCCGACCGCCGCATGGTGGAAAGCAAGAGTCTGAAACTATATTTGTTCAGCTTCCGCAACCACGGCGACTTCCACGAAGATTGCGTGAACAAAATCATGAAGGATCTCATTCGTCTGATGGATCCGAAATACATCGAAGTCACCGGTATCTTTACTCCGCGTGGCGGGATTTCCATCTATCCGTATGCCAACTACGGCCGCAAAGGTACGAAGTTCGAGCAGATGGCGGAGTTCCGCATGATGAATCATGATTTGAAATAAGCGGACGGAGGAACCCTGAAAATAAATAGTGTTAAAAACAGATTCAGGGTTTAATTATACATAAAAAATGTATATCTTTGTGCCGTCTCAGTTAGCCCGATGGGTTGGTGGGACGGCTATATATAGAGAAGACGTTTTTCAGCGTTTATCTTCTACGGCTCAAACTTCGCAACTTTGAAATTCCAAAAGAAGATAATGCAACGAGGGCGTCTGCGTGGTACGTTTATATCTCACTCTGCCGTGGGTAGAGGGAAGTAATATATATGTACTGGCGTGGGCTAACTGCGTTGCTTATCCTTTTGGAATGGGCAATGCGAAGGCCTGAGTCGTGGGGTAAGCAAGAAACAGGCACCCACGCTTTTCGCGTATGGCCGGATTTGAATGTGTGACGAATGCCAACTTGGGGAGTCGGTTGGATGGTTTGAGTTTATGAGAATATCGTTTGGCGGTAAAACGGACGTGAACAAGATGTCCGATGACGAAAAGACCGCCTTGTTAAAGGCTCTGCAAGCAAATTTACAAGAAAAAGGATGTTGGACGGCGGAATGGTTGTCGGCTTCCGGTGTGCCGTGCCCGCCCGTGAGGGAGGAAGAACTGGCACGCTTGAAGGAAGCCAAAGAAGAGCTGGCAGAAACCGTGCGCGCGTCAGAAACCAAGAAAGAAGAACTGGCGGCTTTGCGGATCGAACTGGATGAAATGACCAAAAGACGCGGCGCGATCCTTGTGGCTGTACGCGAAGAAGAACAAAAACTGGCGGATTTGCACAAGGGGGACAATACGATTCCGGTCCAGGGCATGGAGGACTTGAAAAAAGAAATACGCGAGGGGATGAATTTAGTGTTGGAGAAATTGTCGGCCAAGATTGACCAGGAGAATCGTGATTTGGTGCACGTCCTTGACAAGGTGGAAGATAAGTTGATGCGGAAAGAGGCCGATTTACAGGGATTTCAGGAAGATTCGCGCTTAAAGGCCACCGCGCCGTTCTTGAAACAGTTCATTCATCTGGGCGACATGATGCGCAAGGTGGTGGACGAGAATCCTGCCGGGGCCGAGGCTTCCGCCGCTTATTTGCTGGAACAATTCAAGCAACTGACAGACAGCATCGATTTTATTCTGCGGGACTTCTCGGTAGACGTGTTCCGCCGCAACGAAGGGGACATGCGTTTCGACCCGCATACCCAACAAGCTTTCGACTATCCCACGGACGACCCCGCGCTTGACAAGAAAGTGCGTCGTACGATAAATCCTGGTTACGTATGGACATTGCCTTATGTTTTGAAAGCCAAGGCCAACGGCGAGGAGCATCCGTTGAAAGAATACCGCATGATATTCCGCCGCGAACAAGTGGAATGCTTTAAATATATCAAAAAAGAAATATAAAAAACACATATCATGGAAGAGTTTTATGGAATAGATTTAGGGACGACCAATTCTTGTATTGCTATCATTGACGAGGATGATTCGGTGACCGTTGTCACGAACATGGAAGGACAACTGACCACACCTTCTGTCGTGGCTTATGACGAAGACGGTACGCCTTATGTGGGAACTGCCGCCAAGGCTAACATGGCCAATGATCCCGAACGTACGGTCTCGTTTATCAAGCGTGAGATGTCTAATGATGACTACCGGCGTAGAATAGGTAACATAAACATCAACCCGATAGACGTTTCCGCCGAGATTCTCAAGAAGCTGGTAGGCGATGCCAACCAAAAACGACAGGACGAAGAGGGCAAAGATCCTATCAACAAAGTGGTCATCACGGTGCCGGCCTATTTTGGCAATGCGGAACGCACCCGTACGATGGAAGCCGGGAAACGCGCTGGACTTGAGGTGATCTCGCTGATTAATGAGCCGACGGCTGCCGCTCTTTCCTTTGGCATCAAGAATAAGCAGAACCGTACGATCCTGGTGTATGACTTGGGGGGCGGCACATTCGACGTGAGCATCATGAAAATACGGAACGGCGTGATGGATACGTTGGCCACGAACGGGAACCACCAGTTAGGAGGGGTGGATTGGGATGAGAAACTGGCGGATTATGTGTTGCAGAAGGAAAATTTTAATGTGACCTGCAATGACTTGAAGGCAAACGACATGGCTACTTATGGATCTCTTGTGATTGGGGCCGAGGACGCAAAAAAGATATTGACGACCAAGGAGAAGACAACCCTGCGCTATAATTACAAGGGCGTGCATAACACTGAAATCACCCGTGAGGAATTTGAGGATCTGACAGCGGAACTGATGGGCATGACCGACCAAATCATAGACGTGGCAATGGAGATGGCCGGTAATCCTAAGATTGACGACGTGTTGCTTGTGGGCGGTTCTTCGCGCATGCCTATGGTGAAGAGCTTTGTAGAAAAGAAATTCGGCGTTACCCCCCGAGTTTTTGAACCGGATTTGGCTGTGGCAAAAGGCGCGGCGCTGTACGCTGCACAAGAAGAAAAAGGGTACACGGAAGTCGGCATCCAGTTGGGAAATGACAAAGGGTCGGCTTCTTACGGCGTAGCGGCATACGTGGGTGGCAAGGAGATGGTTTGTAATTTGATACTGATGAACGATGACTTGTGTGTGAATAAGTCTTTCGACGAGTTTTGTACCCGGGCGGACGGACAGACGAGTGTCCATATAGCCTTTTATGAGAGCCGCGTAAACGAGGATGTATGTGAACTTTACATGGCGCAGCTTCTGCAAGAGGGAGACATTGAGTGGGGGCGGCCTGTGCCGAAAGGCACGCCGTTAAAATATGTGGTGGAACGAGGCAAGGACGGTATCATCAAGGTCCACGCCGAGATACAAGGCCGTTCCGCTGACTTTGAAATCAATACCAAAGGTATAGCAAAAGGTTGATGGAAGATGGCATCCCTTGTATTTGAGAATAAGGTCAAGGCGTGGGAAAAAAGCAGGTTGGAGGTACGTAAGTACATCTCTGACCCTCAATTCGCTGAACAAGATGGCTATTTTTCAGAAGTGGAACAGATGGCTTTTGGTGGTTCGTTCAAGAAAAAAGAGTTGGACGAGCGTATCATGCAGCTCAAACCTTTTGCAAGGGGAATAGCCAACAAAGACCCTAAGCTTTCGGGGGCACTGAACCTCTTCTTGTCCTTGTGCGAAACCCTTTACGGCAATGGGGATTTTGAAGCGGTGGCCAGAAGATTGAAACTTGCTTCCGATTTGTTGGAAATAGCCAGGGATGAAAGGGCACGGCCTTCCGGTGGCGGCAACGCCAGAAGAATAACAGAGGAGGATGCGGCCAGATGGGATGTTTTGGCCAATGGGCTTTGGACAAAAGTTCGTGGATATGAAAAGGCCGTGTTCGATTTCCTTTGCGTTTTGTTCTATGTCGCCGAAGTGAGGAGAGATAATCCATCCGCAAACCTTCGCTCACTGATGCTTTTTGCCAATCAGATAAGTGCGAAGGACGCAATATTGGCTGGTGAGATACAACGGTTTGCCGGATTGGCGGACAAGTATGTGAAGAACGGGAAGATGGGGGAATTCCGCCAGAGTCTGAGAACGAGAAGCACATATTTACGGTTGGAGGAACTTTGCCGCCAAATAGATTTGGATATCCGGAAAAAGGAGGACGAGAGGCGAAGGGCGGAGGAGCGCGAGGCGAAAGAACGTGAAAAACGTCGGCGCATCGAGGCTGAAGAACGTGCGCGCCGGGAGCGTGCGGAACGTTTCCGTAAACGGATGAGGCATCGGATTAAGGTGGTTCTTGGAATGGCGGCCGTAGTGTTGGCGGTCGTTTTAGGGGTGCGTTATTTCGATATGGCTCGGATGGATACGAAGTTTGATGAGCAGATGGCCGTAGGTGACCGTTGGTTGGCTGAAAAGGATTACGGGCGGGCGGTGGCCGAATACCGCAAGGCGTTGCAAATCGACAGCGGACGCGCGGAAGAAGTGAACGGCAAAGAGGCTTACGTCCAATCGGTGATGCGTGCGGAGTTCGGCATGTTGTTGGATGAGTTGCGGACAATCTTGAAAGCGGATCGGAACAGGTTCAATGACGATAGCGGGCAACGTTTAGACAGAATGCTGGAGATTTTTCCCGAAGACGAGGCCGCCCAAAGGTATCAAAGGATGAGGGAACGCCAGCAAAAAGGTAGGAGAAAATATTAAATCAAGCAGAATGATGAAAAGGATATTTACAGCATGTATAGGCTTATGCCTTTGCGTGGCAACTGTCATGGCCCAAGACAGGATGTCGCGTGGGCAATCGGCTTTTAACAGGGGAGATTACGAGGAAGCCGTTACACAATGGGAAGCGGCGGCAGTGGTGGACAAATCATTAGCAAGCCAGGCCAGACAGAAGATTGCCAAGGCCAACAGTTGCAGTTCTTATCTGTCTACGGCGCGGAACGCGCTCCGGGGCGGGCGTTACGACGCGGCAGAGAGTGCTTTTTTGAAATTGAAAGGGCTGAATCCGCGCGACCCGAACGTGTCTGACGGATTGGCACGTTGCAAGGCCGGGAAGGCCGCACTGGCCAAGGAAAAGGAAGCCGGACAATATTGGAACAGCATTAAGGATTCTTGGGAACGCGGCAAGTATGAACGTTATTTGGCACAATATACGGATAATAAAAATGCTGGTGACGCGCGTGATATGCTGGAAAAGATTGACGACAAGGAAGCGTACACCAAAGCCTGTTCCGTAGGGACGGAAGAGGCTTACCGGTCTTATTTGGAAACATCAAAGTGGAAGTTGTATGAGGCGGATGCCAATATGGCGTTGGTGAATCTGGAAGAGGAAAGGATTTGGGCACAGGTTAAGGCTCTGAACACGTTGGAGGGATACGAAGGATATTTGAAAGGGCATGTCTTGCATGCGGAGGAGGCAAAGGCTGCCATGGTTTGCCTGCTACAGGACGGCCTGTTAAAGGACGCGCAGGAACAAATAGGGGAAAAGAGGTATTATGCAGCCCGGAAAACACTGGAAAAGGCAGTCGCGCTTGGTTCGTTCGGGACAGAAACCGGGCGGCTTTATACCCGTTTGGATGAAGACGTGCTTTACCATGAGTGTATGGAGAATAAAAAATATCATTTTTCTGGCCGGGATGATTGCCGACGTTATATAGATGTTTATGGAAACCTGAATCCGATTCGGCGTGCCGAGGTACAAAAGAGGTTGGACCGGCATAACCGTCTCTTCGGTAAAGATTACGATGAGTTTGTCAGAATGGGACTCAGTGCCTTTGACTTGGGAGGCGGAAACGGCGGTGTCTTCTATGGTGGCCCCCGGGTGGACTTTACGTTGGGAAGTTGGGACTTTCCTGTGAATTTTACCGTCTCGTTGGGGGCGTATTATCATAAAGGCGGCCATTTGGACGATAGCGAAGCCTATGAGCTGAGTTATTGGCAGACTCCTTTGCAGGCACGGTTGAAAATAAACCTGTTTGGCAGTGATGAGATAAAATGTTACTTGGCAGGCGGTGCTTCCTATAACTTCAATTATGGCCTGAGCAATGCCAATAACAGTAGTAATGAGAAGTTTCCTGATGACTTGTTGCATGTGACCAATACTTCGGCTTTTGGCGAAATGGGCATAAACGGGCGGCATTTTGAAGTCTCGTTCTTCTATTCCAAGGACTTACAGCCATTGTTTAATGAAGACGTGTTCCGCACTCATTTCGGCGACCACAAACTATTGGGTTTTGATCAGCATTTTGGTGTGAAATGGGCTTATTGTTTTAGCTTGAAATAAGGCCGTCCGATAGTTTTTCCAGAAACACGGATGTCTTGAATGAGGTCATTACGGCACAAGGCCGGTAGGCAGTCGGGATATACGATATGACAGAAGGGACACGTTTTTGCAACGGTGTCCCTCTTTGTTTTCAGGCTTAGGCCAATTCCAGTCCGAACGTTTCTTTTAGTTTTTGCAAGGCCGGATTCCGTTTGCTCATCGCTTGGTATTGTTGGGGTTTGCTGGTGATGCGGGTGACCTCTGACGGTTCGGCCACACGTACGGTCATGGTGATGTTCCGGTTATGGAGCTGCTTGCGCATGTGGGTTTCTATACGCCGGGCGATTTGTTCCATGTAGAATTTCACCTGTTCGTTGTCCACCAATACTTCAAACGTGGCATCTTTCTGTAGCTTGGGTTGGATGACTTTCATCCGTTGTGCGATGGCGGTTTCTTCTTGTGGCAGGAGGTTGATGAACTCATGCCAACAGAAACGGATGTTATCTTCCGTGACAGGATAATTTTCTTCTTCTTTCGGTGTCTGTGAGGCTACGGTTGTCGTAGCCGGAGTTGCAGCCGGTTGGGAAGTCTCGGCCGGATTTCCTATTCCTTGTTTAAGTCGGCTGATGGATGGGCCGAAAGAGCCGAGTTTGACTTTGGGAAGCCTGCGTTCCGTGGTTTCAGTGTCCGGAAGCGGGGATTTGCGCGTTTCATACGGTGCTGTTCTGTCCTGAACGGCGGAGGCAACCTTTTCCACGGGAGCCTGAGGCTTCTGCGGATTGACCGGAGCGGCAGTCTGTTGTACCGTCCCGGCAGGTTGGTCGAATAGGGGTTTTAATATCTTCTCAGGGCTACGCCCCGAGCCGACGCTGTCATTTTCCAAGGTCAGTTGCGACAGTTGTATCAAGGTGATTTCCACCAACAGCCGTTTGTTCTTACTGGCTCGGTAATTCAAGTCGCAGTCGCTGCACAACTTGATGGCACGGTATAGGAATTTGGGCGTGCACCGTTGCGACTGTTCCTGATAACGTGCCCTGATGCTGTCGCTTACTTCCAGTAACGGGAGGGTCATTGCGTCGCGGCTGACCAACAGGTCGCGCAGGTGTGCGGCCAATCCGGTAATGAAATGGCTGCCTTCAAAACCTTTCTCTAAAATCTCGTTGAAGACCAGCATGCACTGCGCTGCCTCGTTTTTCAGGAAATGGTCCGTCAGGCGGAAGTAGTATTCATAGTCCAGTACGTTCAGGTTTTCTATAACCTTTTTATACGTCAGGTTTCCTCCCGTGAAGCTTACCGTCTGGTCGAAAATGGAAAGTGCGTCACGCATGCCGCCGTCTGCCTTTTGGGCAATGATGTTCAGTGCCTCTGGCTCGTATGCATATCCCTCTTTGTCTGCCACGAACTTCAGGTGGTTGACGATGGTCTGTACGCTCATGCGGTTGAAATCGTACACTTGGCAACGGCTCAATATGGTAGGCAGGATTTTATGCTTTTCCGTTGTGGCCAGGATAAAAATGACATACGAAGGCGGCTCTTCCAGCGTTTTGAGGAAAGCATTGAATGCAGCCGTGGACAACATGTGCACCTCGTCGATGATGAACACCTTATAGCGTCCCACCTGCGGCGGTATGCGCACCTTTTCTATTAAGGCACGTATTTCCTCCACCGAGTTGTTTGAGGCTGCGTCCAGCTCATGGATGTTGAGCGAACGCTGTTCGTTGAAAGCCTTGCATGATTCGCATTCATCGCAAGCCTCCCCGTTGTCGGACGGGTGCAGGCAGTTGATGGTTTTGGCAAAAATGCGGGCACAAGTCGTTTTTCCCACTCCGCGTGGTCCGCAGAACAGGTAAGCATGTGCCAGTTTACCGGCTGCAATGGCGTTTTTCAGAGTCGTGGTGAGCGCCTCCTGCCCCACCACGGCATCGAATGCCGAGGGGCGGTATTTTCGTGCCGATACGATGTATTCTCCCATGATGGATTGATGAATTAGTTATTCGCAAAGCAAATTTAGCAAAAAAAACGGGTGCAGCCTCCGTTTTCGTTGATTTTGTCGTATCTTTGCCCCTATAAACAAGTCAAGTTATGGGTAAGCTTCATACTTTCTGGAATGTCTTTCGCCGGCATAAATATGGTTTTGTCATCGGGCTTTTCGTCTTGTTGATGGGAGTGGTAGACGAAAACAGTTTGTGGAGCCGCTATCGTCATAAGGCTGAGTTGGCTGAATTGCGCTCTGAAATCCGGAAGTACACGGAGATGTACGAGCATGACACGCGTTATTTGGAGGAAATGAACACCGACCCCGACGTGTTAATCGAGATTGCACGTGAGCGATATTACATGAAGACAGACGACGAAGATATTTTTGTCATACAAGAAAAAACTACGGATGAAGAGGCTGAATAAGATTCAAAATATAGTATTCATAACCGGAGCTGTGCTGTTGTTGATTGGGGCAGCCACTTTTTTTACCGGTTGGCTTTATGCTTTTTATCTTTATACGGTGGGGGCTTGCGCTTTTGCTGCGATGCAGTTGCGTGCCGGGTACGAAGGGGATAATTTCGTTATCCGCCGGTTGCGGGGACAACAAGTCATCGGTGCGCTTTTGTTGGTTTGTACAGCCTTTTTTATGGCTATGCGTATTTTTGATTTCGGTTTTGCCCGCGGACAGGAATGGGTGGTATGCCTGGCAGTCGCTTGCGTGCTGGAATTGTACACCGCTTTTCGTATTCCGGCCGAATTGGAGAAGGAAAAGTCACGAAAAAACAACAATAAGTTTTAAAACGGAAAAGACAAGCTTAAATAGTGATAAAACGCTTTATCCTCTGGTGATAAGCGCTTATCTTTGTACCCCTATAAGTCCGGAATAATATAAGAAGAATGAAAAATTTTTTATGGATATTGGTGAGCCTTATGGTGTTGGCTTCTTGCCACCAGACAGAATACATGGTGGAAGGAAACTCTACGATACAGACCATGGATGGGAAAAAACTGTATTTGAAAGCCTATAAGGATGATGATCTGGTGGATATTGACTCCAGCGACGTGGTGCATGGGAAGTTTAATTTTATCGGTGCACTGGATTCCGTCATGATGGTGAGTCTTTTTATAGATGATGAATGCCTGATGCCGTTTGTCTTGGGGCCGGAAGAACTGTCCATACATATCAGTACGGCACGTCAATACGTGACAGGAAGTGCTCTGAACGATACCTTATATAGTTTTATCCGTCGCAAGACGCGGTTGGACAATCAGATAGCAGAATTGCCGCATAAGGAAAGCCAAATGATTATGGATGGGGTGGATGAGGATGTCATTATGGTGCGTTTGAATGACGAAGCCAACCGTCTGGCATTGCAGAACGACCGTTTGATTACCAATTTCATTACGTCCAATTTCGATAATGTCTTGGGAGCAGGCGTTTTTATGATTCTGACAAGCAGTTATCCTTATCCGGTGATGACCCCTCAAATAGAAGAGATCATGGCCAAGGCCACCCCTTATTTTAAGAATGATGTATATGTGAAAAATTACATCAAGGCGGCCAAGGAGAATATGACGCAAATGGGGTATGGTTATGACGACGTCTTGCCGGAGGATTCTTTAGCAGAGTTACCGGAATTTTCGGGAACTGATTCTTTAAAATAAAACTTTTGTCCGGATAGGATTACGGCTCGCCCAAAAGGCGAGCCGTATGCGTTTGAATAAGGATTTACTGGTCTTCATTTTTTATAAAGCCCTGTCGTTCGGGCGGGAGGCCTGCCATGACGGCTTGGTATGCTTCCTCCATCGTTTCTTTGATATTCTCCGGTCCTTTTCCCTTGGGCAGGATGGGGTGGTGGATGGTGAGAGTCAGTTTACTGCGTCTGACGAAGCCGAAACCTTTCGTACGTGGAAGGATATCGAACGAGCCGTTGATCGTTACGGGGACCACGGGCAGTTGCAGTTCGTCCGCCAGTTGGAATGCTCCTTTCTTGAACACTCCCATGTGTCCGGTGAACGAGCGGGCACCTTCGGGAAATACTACCAACGAGGTTCCTTCCTTCAGGATTTCACGGGCTTTGGCATAAGTTTCTTGAATCTTTTTCGGTCCCGACTTGTCTACGAAGATGTGACGTGCGCTCTCGCATGCTTTTCCGACCAGGAAGATTTTCCTCAACGATTTTTTCATCATCCATTTGAAATTGCGTCCCAAGAAGCCGTAAATCAAAAAGATGTCGAATGCCCCTTGGTGGTTGGCCACGAATACGTATGAGGTTTTCTTGTCCACGTTTTCATGACCGCGTACGACAACCGGGATGAAGAGCACGCGGCAGATGATGATAGACCAGATTTTCCCGGGATAGTATCCCCAGAAATGAGCGTTGCCTATCCACGAACCGATGATGGTGACGATAGCCGTCAACATGGTGCAGACCAACAGGATGGGCAGCGCGATACAGAGTTGGTAGATTCGATAGAGTAACATCATGTTTTCTATGACAGTTTGACTATACAAAGTTAAGTAATACCTATTTATTGTGCAAGGTTATGACGTTAATTTCGGGCCATGCTCCGAAGCGGAAGGGAATGAGTGCCCCGCCGATACCCAGGCTGACATACAATCCGCGTTCGCCTTCGCGGTACATGTATTTCCATTCAGGATAGAAGAATTTGGAGGGCGACCAGCCGAAAAGCATGAACTGCATGCCGTGGGTATGTCCCGACAACGTGAGCTGGATGTCGGTTTGCGGCAATACCTTGCGACGCCAGTGGGTCGGGTCGTGGCTGAGCAACACTTTGAACATACGCGTCGAGTCGTTGCCTTGCCCGTACCCGGGGATTCCGGCCAAAGCCTTTTTCAGGTCGCCGCGTTCGGGAAAGGGCGGTTTCCCGTCGTTCTCTACGCCGACGAGCGCGATGCTGTCCCGGCCTTGATGTATGATGCGGTGTTCGTTCAGCAGCAGGTCCCAATTCATGTCACATTGCCTTTCCTTCAACTCTTCCCGTTGGGCGGCCTGCTCTTCCGGAGACAGGTAATAAGCGTATGTCAGGTAGTCGTGGTTGCCTAAGATGGAATACACCCCGTCCGGTGCATGCAGGCGGGAAAGTATCTCGTCGAACCCGTCTAATTCGTTGGCTTCCGTGCTGACCAAATCACCGGTAAACACGATCATGTCGGGACATTGTTCCATGATGCGTTCCACGACCTTCTCCACCATTTCCGGCCGGTTTCTGAAACTTGTGAGGTGCAAGTCGCTGAACTGCACGATGCGGTAGCCGTCGAAGGCAGTCGGAAGGTCGGCCGAAGAGAAGTTCGTGTGGCGGACTTGCAAGAGGGTTGGGCCGAAACTCAACCCTGCTCCCATGATACAGAGCAAAAGGAGAGACGCGGCGGAACTCACCATCGTGCATGCCTTTTTGGCACGGGGGAAAAACAGGCAGATGCCTTTTCCTATCAAATCCACGATAAGGAACAGCATCTTGGGCAGCGCAATGAGCATGTAGAGACTGAAGAAGATGACCATTTGGGTCATGTTCTCCGGTGTATGGTTTTCCGTCCAAGTCAGTATGAGGGCGGCAATCAGCAACAATGCGTTGGGCAGGAAAAAGAGAAAATAGGCCCAAAGAGGGTGCCTGCGTCCGTACATGAACTTGAAGTACAGGTAGACATCGGACAATATCAGCGTCAGCAATAAGACGGGAAGTATTCGTAATACCATATTTTTGTTTTGACGGTTAAAGGTTAGCGGCTAAGAATTTACGCATCGTTTCCACGGGCAGACCGCGTCGCCGGGCATAGTCTTCCAACTGGTCTTCCCCGATTTTTCCTACGGCGAAGTAGCGTGCAGAGGGATGGGATAGCATGAGTCCGCTTACCGAAGCATGCGGCACCATGGCACCGTTTTCGGTCAGCCGGATACCGATTTCCGGAAAACCCAACCATTCCGACAGCACGAAGTTGACAGACTGGTCCGGCAGGGAAGGATAGCCTACGGCCGGCCGGATGCCGGCGAACTTCTCCACCAATAAGTCTTCGACGGACAACTGTTCGTCTTTTGCATATCCCCAGTAGGTCGTACGCACTTCTTGGTGCATTTTTTCCGTAGAGGCTTCGGCCAAACGGTCGGACAGCGTTTGGGCCAAAAGGTGCTTGAAGTCATCGGCGTATGCGCCGGTTTCGTAGAGATGTTCCATGTCCGCATCTACCGTAGCCGCGAAAACACCTACGATGTCGGATATGCCTTGCGACAGCGGACGTACGAAATCCGAAAGGCAAAGATAAGGCTCGTCCGGTTTCGTGGTGTGTTGTTGGCGCAGCAAGGCGAGGCGAAGCGTGCGCCCCTCCTGTTCGGGGTCGGTAAGAAGCAGGTCGTCGCCGTCCGAACAGGCCGGATATAGCCCGAAACGTACGTGGGTGTGGAAATCTCCGTCCAACTGTGCCAACATGCGGTTGGCATCCTTGAATAGCTGCATGGCCTCGGCCGCCCGCGCCCTTTCCTCTTCCGGAAATTCAGCCAACCAACCGGCACGACAGGCATCGCAGCCGTGTATGCGGCTGATGGCGGCAAAGCGCGGCGGGAATCCCCAGGCGTGGAAAAAGTATATCCAGTTGATGTAGGGAGCTACTTCGTGTATGCGATAAGTCAATGTATGGGTCATCGGTCGAAAGTAAGTTGCCGGCCGCAGACGTCTGTGTCTATATGGCCGTGATTATATACTAAATGCCCGTTACAGTAGGTCTGTTCCACCGACCAGTTGAACGTTTCTCCTTCCAACGGACTCCAACTGCAGCGGCTTAGGATGTCCTCTCTCCGTAAGGTCCACGGGCTGGACGGACGGAGCAGTACGAGGTCGGCTTGTGCGCCTTCGCGGAGGAAACCGCGGCCTTCGATTTGGAAAAGCCGCGCCGGGGCATGGCACATCAGGTCCACGACACGTTCGAGGGGCAGCACGCCTTCATCGGACAGGCGGAGCATGCTGACGAGCGAAAACTGCACCATGGGCATACCGGAGGCCGCTTTCACGCAACCTCCTTCTTTTTCAGCAGGCAGGTGGGGAGCGTGGTCCGTGCCTATCACGTCGATACGCCCGTCGGTCAGTGCCTGTCGCAAAGCCGCCCGGTCGGCGCCGCTCTTGATGGCCGGATTGCATTTGATACGTGTTCCGAGGCGGGCATAGTCGGCATCCGTGTAAAACAGATGGGCGATGCAGGCTTCGGCTGTGACAGGTTTCATGCGTCCCGTGGTTTCATCCCACAGCGGATCCCGGCGGAAAAGAGAGAGTTCACGTGCGGTGCTGACATGGGCCACATGGAGTCGCGCACCGGTTTCCCGTGCCAGTTTGACGGCCAGTTCCGTAGAACGGAAACAAGCTTCTTCGTTGCGGATGGCAGGGTGGTATTTCACGTCCGGGTCGTCTCCATACCGTTCCCGGAACGATTTCAGGTTGGCCGATATGATGGACGAGTCCTCGCAATGGGTCATGATGAGCAGGGGGGAACGGCTGAATATGGCGCATAGAGCGTCTTCGCGGTCGACGAGCATATTGCCCGTGCTGCTTCCCATGAACAGTTTGACGCCACATACCTTGTGCGGGTCCAGTTGTTCCAGCATGCCGGTGTTCGTATGGGTGGCCCCGAAGAAGAAAGAATAATTGACGAGGCTCTTTTCCGCTGCCAACTGGAACTTGTCGTCCAAGGCTTCGAGAGTGGTGGTCTGCGGCACGACGTTCGGCATATCCATGTACGACGTCACGCCTCCGGCCGCCGCCGCCCGGCTTTCGGTGGCGATGTCGGCCTTGTGGGTCAGTCCCGGTTCGCGGAAATGCACATGGTCGTCTATCACGCCCGGTATCAGGTACAGCCCTTCGGCATCTATCACGCGGTCGGTCGGCGGAAGGGTGTGTATGGTATCGTCGGACGGGACGATACTCAGAATCTTGTCGTCTTCCAGTGTGACCGTACCTACGAAGCGTTTTCCTTCGTTGACGATGGTGGCATTTTGTATTCTGGTTCTCATAATGGTTTTCTTTATAGGGTCTTTTTCAGCTCCTGTTTTTATAATATTTTATTTTCGGAGAAGATGATAGGCGTGTTCGGTTATTTCTTTTTCGCTTTTCCGGTCAGCCGTTTCTCTTCTGATTTAAGCCTTCGTTCCACTTTTTTCACATCCTCACCGGGTGGAAGTTGTTCAGGAACAATACCTCGTTGCAGGAGCATGTCTCGTACGGCGGCATTGTTGTCTACGTGTTCTTTCCCGATTTCTTGTTGTCCGTACAAGTCCTTTTGTTGTACGTTGACAGAGGTCATTTCTGCCGCGAAGTCTTTGGCTTTAATACTGATTGTAGGCAAAAAGTCGGCCAATGGACGGCTTTCTGGTGCTCCTAATTTCCTTTTGAGCAATGCCGTGTCGATACGAAACAAGGCCTTGTCTCCTTTTGAACGGATAAGGGCAAAGCCTTTGCTGTCCACGCCACGTTCATAAAGGATGCCGGACAGGCGTTTTTCTGTTTCTGCAAGTTTGGTGCGCGCTTGTATCCGTTCGTAGTCGAGGATACGTTGTTGTACCAGTTCGGCTCGTCTCGTCTGCACGGCGAAATAATTTTGGGCAAATGCCACTTGCGGTTTTCTCGGGTCACCGTTTTGGGCGACGAGGTAACAGGCATAGCGGGTGAGCATATAATCGGAAACTTCGCGTTCCGAACCGGAACCGAGGGAAACCATTTTGCCGACTTCAGCAAAATGGTATGAAACCTCTTGTTCTGCATGTTCACATGCCGCTTTGGCTTTGTTTACAATGTTTTCAAAATTGCGCCATTGGGCGTATCCAAGTAATTTGGCAAGTTCCCTTGCGCTCCAACATTCGACACCTTCATATTCGTTGGCTATCGATTCGAATTGCCGGAAAAGTTCTATGATTTCTTCTGTCTTCATGTGCCTCCATCAATGGTTTTGTATCCGCATCTCCTGCAAATTTAATAAATACTTCTTATTGGTGGCATCTTGTCGGGCGGAATCTTGTCCGGTATATGGATTTTTGTTTCCTTTGTAAATCAAAATCAAAGGAATATGGAAAACAAGACTTTATTTTCTGAAATACTGGAACGGCAGTCGGACCTGTTGGAGCGTATCCGCCATGCCGCGCATGAGGCGCATGCGGCCGTCAACCAATTTTATGGCGTAGACTTGCCTTATTCTTACCATTTGGACAGTGTGGCGGAACTGGTGGCCCGTTATGGAGGCGAGGTATGCACGCGGGTGGAAGACGTGCCGGCCGTGATGTTCGGGGCCTGGTTCCACGACAGTATAGAGGATGCCCGTCTGACGTACAACGACGTGCGGAAACGCGCCCGGTCTTTGGGGCTGGACGAGGCACAGGCGTTCATGGCGGCGGAGATTGTGTACGCGTTGACGAACGAAAAAGGGCGTACACGTGCTGAGCGTGCGGGCGTGAAATATTATGAGGGTATCCGTGCCGTACCGTACGCCCCCATGGTCAAGTTGGCCGACCGCATGGCCAACGTACGTTTCTCCTTGCGGCAGACTTCGGATTACAATCATCGCATGGCCGGAGTTTATCGTGAGGAGTGCCCTCACTTTCTGGCATCCCTTTGGCCTGCGACGGACGACCCGCGCATGGGGCTTCCACAAGAAATGGTGCTTCAACTTTGCGGGCTTTTGGGGGTGGACGCAAAGGGGATGTTTGAAGGCTGAAAACGGCCTTTGGGCACGTGTGAAAACATTCGGTAGAGAACCGAAAATCGTTCGGCTGAGATTGATTTTTCAATCTCAGCCGAATGATTTTTCAATCTCATGAGAAAAAATGTTAATCTGCGGCAAATATTTTTGCTTTCGTAAGTGCTTGATTTCAAGACGGCTTCGGGTAGTGTCTGAACCACCCGTCGAGCCGCAGGCGGATGACCCCGAACACGGCTTCGCTGAAGATGCCGCCGCTCATCTTGCTCGTGCCCAACTCGCGGTTGACGAAGATGACCGGTACTTCCTTTATCTTGAAACCGCACTGCTTGGCGGTGAACTTCATTTCTATCTGGAAGGCATATCCTTTGAAGCGCACCTTGTCCAGTTCGATGGTCTCCAACACGCGGCGGCGGTAACATTTAAAGCCGGCCGTGGTGTCGTTTATCTTCAGCCCCGTGATGATGCGCACGTATTTAGAGGCATAGTAGGACATCAGGATGCGCCCCATGGGCCAGTTCACCACGTTCACCCCGTTCACGTAGCGCGACCCGATGGCCACGTCGTACCCCTCTTGGGCGCAAGCGGCGTACAGTCGCGGAAGGTCGTTCGGGTTGTGGCTGAAGTCGGCGTCCATCTCGAAGATATAGTCGTATTTCTGTGCCACAGCCCATTTGAATCCTGCAATGTAAGCTGTGCCGAGACCTAATTTCCCCGTACGTTCGATGAGATGCAGGCGGCCTTTGAACTCGTCCGCCATGAGGCGTTTCACGATGGCCGCCGTGCCGTCGGGCGAGCCGTCGTCTATGATCAGCATGTCGAACGGTTGTTCCAGTCCGAATACGGCCCGGATGATGTTTTCTATGTTTTCCTTTTCGTTGTACGTAGGAATGATAACTACACTGTCTGAACGCATATTTCTGTCAGCTTTAAAAGTGAATGACTTCGTTTGTATTCGTGAAACAAATATAGACATAAATCACGAATACAGGTAACAGAGTGGAAATATTTCTTCCGGCGGAGGTGTTTTTTTAGTGATTCTTTGTAATTTTGCACCGGATTGAATCATGGAGATACAAGGTTTACAAGCCCTCTATGCAGGGCATAAGTCGGTAAAGGCTTTGGCAAAGGCTTTGCAGGACGGTTCCGCGCGGACGATTTTCGCGGAAGGACTGTGCGCGTCGGCCGCTCCTTTGCTGTTCAGCAGTGTGGCCGCAGCTTGTCCGCAGGTGATGGCTTGTCCGTATGTTTTCGTGCTGGATGATGTGGAAGAGGCCGGGTATTTTTATCACGACCTGACGCAGATTCTGGGTGAGCAGGAAGTGTTCTATTTTCCTTCTTCGTTTCGCCGGGCGGTGAAGTTCGGGCAGCGGGACGCAGCCAACGAGATACTCCGCACGGAGGTTATCAGCCGTTTGTCGGCAGGGCATCGTCCGCTTTTCGTGGTCACTTATCCCGAGGCGGTGATGGAAAAAGTCGTGTCGCGGCAGAAACTGGATGAGCAGACGCTGAGGCTGCATGCCGGCGAGCGGGTGGACATCACGTTCGTGGAGGAGACTTTGCGTGTGTTCGGTTTCCGGCGTGTGGATTATGTCTACGAACCGGGGCAGTTTGCCGTGCGTGGCAGTATTCTCGATGTCTTTTCATTCTCCTCGGAATGGCCTTACCGGGTAGACTTTTTCGGCGATGAAGTGGACAGCATCCGTACGTTTGAGGTGCAGACACAACTCTCGCGCGACAAACAGGAAGAAATCGTCATCGTGCCCGAACTGGCTGGTTACGTGCAGGGCAAGGTGCCGTTCACGGACTTCCTGCCCCCGGAGACCGTCTTGGTGATGAAGGATTTGTTTTTCTTGCGCGACGTGGCCGACCGGGTATATGCCGACGGCTTTTCGGCGCAGGCTCTGATGGACGAGCAGGCCCGGACGGAGATGGAAGAGGCGGAACGGCACGAGAAACTTCGTGCCGACCTGATGCTTGTCGACGGGGCGGCCTTGATGAAGGGAATGCTCGATTTCCGCAGGGTAGAGGTGGGGAACAAGCCGTCCGCCACACCGCAGGCCACCGTGCGTTTCCACCTGACGGCACAACCTATTTTCCATAAGAATTTTGAATTGGTGACCCGTACTTTCCATGAGTATCTGGAAAAGGGATACACCTTATATATATTGGCCGATTCGGCCAAACAGACCGACCGGTTGGCTTCCATTTTCACGGAACAGGCTTCGGGTATCGGTTTTACTCCCGTGAACCGTACTTTGCATGCCGGGTTTGCCGACGACGACCTCAAGGCGTGCTTTTTCACCGACCATCAGATTTTCGACCGTTTCCATAAGTATAACCTCCGCAGCGACAAGGCGCGGAGCGGCAAAGTGGCTCTTTCGTTGAAAGAGCTTCAGGAGTTCAACATCGGCGATTACGTGGTCCACGTAGACCATGGGGTCGGAAAGTTCGGCGGTTTGGTACGCATTCCCAATGGCGACACCATGCAGGAAGTCATCAAGATTATCTACCAGAACGACGATGTGGTGTTCGTCTCCATTCACTCCCTGCACAAGGTGAGCAAATACCGTGGCAAGGAGGGCGAGCCTCCCCGGTTGAACAAGTTGGGCACGGGGGCATGGGAACGCCTGAAAGAGCGGACGAAGACCAAAATCAAGGATATCGCACGCGACCTCATCAAGTTGTATTCCCTGCGCCGTCAGGAGAAAGGTTTCGCCTTCAGTCCCGACAGTTTCATGCAGCACGAACTCGAGGCAAGCTTCCTCTACGAGGACACGCCCGACCAGTTGAAGGCCACGCAGGCCGTGAAGGCCGACATGGAGCGCGACCGTCCGATGGACCGTCTGGTGTGCGGGGATGTGGGATTCGGCAAGACCGAGGTGGCCATCCGCGCTGCCTTCAAGGCTTGTGCGGACAATAAGCAGGTGGCGGTGTTGGTGCCTACCACCGTGTTGGCCTATCAGCATTTCCAGACTTTTTCGTCGCGTCTGAAAGGGATGCCCGTCCGGGTGGATTACCTGAGCCGCGCCCGTAGCGCAGCCAAGACCAAAGAAATATTGAGGGATTTGGCCGACGGGAAGATCAATATCATTGTGGGGACGCACAAACTGATAGGCAAGTCGGTGAAGTTTAAGGACCTCGGTCTGTTGATTATCGACGAAGAGCAGAAGTTCGGGGTGGCCACCAAAGAAAAGCTGCGGCAGATGAAGGTCAACGTGGACACGCTGACGCTTACCGCTACGCCGATTCCGCGTACGTTGCAGTTCTCCCTGATGGGGGCACGCGATTTGTCGGTCATACAGACCCCGCCGCCCAACCGTTATCCCGTGCAGACCGAGGTGCACACGTTCAGTGCGGAGCTGATAGCCGAGGCGGTCAACTTCGAGATGAGCCGCAACGGGCAGGTGTTCATCGTGAACAACCGTATTTCCAGTCTTTACGATTTGGAGGCTCTGTTGCACAAGCATGTGCCGGATGCCCGCGTTTGCGTGGGGCACGGGCAGATGCCGCCGGAAGAACTGGAGAACATCATCTTCGGTTTCGTACATTACGATTACGACGTGTTGGTGTCCACCACCATCATCGAGAGCGGTATAGACATCCCCAATGCCAATACGATTATCATCAACGGGGCGCAGAACTTCGGTCTGAGCGACTTGCACCAGATGCGAGGCCGGGTAGGGCGCAGCAACAAGAAAGCTTTCTGTTACCTCCTTGCGCCGCCGTTGGCCGTGTTGAATCCGGAAGCGCGCCGCCGCCTGCAGGCCATCGAGAATTTCAGCGACCTCGGTTCGGGTATCCACATCGCCATGCAGGACTTGGATATCCGTGGGGCGGGCAACTTGTTGGGAGCCGAGCAGAGCGGTTTCATCGCCGATTTGGGATATGAGACCTATCAGAAAATCTTGTCCGAGGCCGTGAAGGAACTGAAGAATGATGAGTTCGGCGACCTCTATGCCGAGGAAATCAGGAAAGGGAACGACTTGGGCGGTGAGAACTTTGTGGACGAGTGCGCGTTGGAGAGCGACTTGCAGATGTCTTTTCCCGACGATTATGTACCCAGCAGTAGCGAGCGCATGCTCCTCTATCGCGAATTGGACGGTCTGGAGCGCGACGAAGACGTGGAGGCATTCCGCTTGCGTATGAAAGACCGTTTCGGAGAGATTCCGGAGGAGGGTGAGGAATTGATTCGTGTAGTGACGCTCCGTCGTCTCGGCAAGTGCCTCGGTGCAGAAAAGATATTCCTCAAGGCCGGGCGCATGGTGCTTTATTTCGTGCAGAACGAGAAGAGTGCTTATTTCGAGAGCAAGGCTTTCGGGCAGTGCATCGCATACGCTGCCATGAATGCCCATCGCAGCAACCTGCGTGAGGCTAACGGCCGCCGTTCGATGGTGATTCAGGAGGTGCGTTCGGTGAAAGATGCCGTCGGGATACTCCGGCAGATTTCGGAGTTACAGGCGGTGTGAGCACATGCTTGAAGGCGTGGAGGGCAAAGATACTCATTTTGCTCAATCGTTGAGCAAAAAACGGAGAAAATTGCTCAATGATTGAGCATTTTGAGGTAAGCAATCTCAGAAGCCGAACCACCGCTTTTCTTTTATCTGTTTGTACTTTTGCCGGAATCTTCGTAACTTTGGGCTTTGTAAGAACAAAAGTAGTCAGACGACAATAAAGATAAACATATAAATAGTGGAATAGTGATTCCATTCAGCTTTTAAGAAAACGAGCTTTTAGCTCTTATTCTCTCTACCTGAAACCGCCAAAATTACAGTCCAGAGAATAAGTAGGGGAAGGTTCGCGTCCGTTCGGGCGTGAACCATCCATACTTATGACTGGACGTGGTTACTTGGCGGTACCGAGGTGGAGTCATGGGATTGGATGGTTTACGCTTTTGTTTTTATGGTACACATTGGTCAGCTCATCGAACAGGAACTGCGCCGCCAGCGACGTTCCGTGTCATGGTTTGCAAAGGAACTCTATTGCGACCGTACCAATGTGTACAAACTATTTCGTAAGGAGAGCATAGACACGTTGTTGCTCTATCGTATTTCTTGTGTTTTGTCTCATGATTTCTTTAAGTACTATACCGACGACTTTGTTTCCGATAACAAACCGTAGCGGTTTTGTCTACGGTTTGTAGCCGTTACGTCTACAAATTCTATATGTCTTAACGCATTTTCCTCCTTAACTTTGCATCAGTTTAATTTCATATTAATAATTAAAAAGAAATGTTATGAAGAAGACTTTAAAATTTTTGAGTTGGATGTTTGTGGCCGTATTATCGGTTTTGTCCTTTTCTAGTTGTAGTGATGATGATGAAGGACATCCCTATGCGGGAACAGTTTGGGAATATGAAGATATTTATGAGTCTGGTACTATAACAACGCGTATTCGCTTTGCGGATGAAACAAAAGCTTATTATGAAGTAGAACAAAGAAATGCAGGAGGTACGATTGTTGACAATACGTCAAGTCCTTATTCTTATACATATTCTGGAACTTTGATTGTATTTAGACCCCAACAAACGGGAAAGGCAAATCTTGAAGGCGTTGTTAGTGAAGGCGTTAAAATGGTATTGACTAATACTTCAAATGGAGAGGAAATCTCTATATTATATAAAAAGTAGCTTTTATTTGTAGAATGAATAAGAGAAGAAGGGGATGTTGGTTAGCTGTGTTTTCTTTGTTTTCTATAAAGATGTATTCAGTTCCTGCCTATCCTCATAAAATCCTTTATAAGTTTGGGGACAGTACGGAAGTGTCAATTCGTCTTAAAGGCGACGAATACAACAAATGGGCTTTGACCACAGACAATTATACCTTACTACCTTCGGGAAATGAATGGTATTTTGCTAAGGCGGACAGCATGGGGAATGCTGTCCGTTCTGGTTATAAATTGTGTGCCGATGCCGAACGCCCGGAAAGTTTGCGTCGTTTTCTGGCGCAACAGCCGAAAGGGTTGCGTCCTATGGTGGATGAAGCTCAAAAGAGGAGGCTATCGTACAGAAATAAGGCTGTTGAAAAACGAGGAAGGCATGCGGCAGTCGTTGGAGAACGTCGTGCCTTAGTAATCCTGATGTCATTTGCCGATGTAAGCTTCACTAAGACCGAGGCGGATTTCGATGCACTTTTCAATGAGCCTGGTTATGCCGTGGATGGGGCTCAGGGAAGCGTCTATGATTACTTCCGAGAGGTTTCCTACGGGCAGCTTTCGTTTCATTGCGACGTATTAGGGCCTTACAGGGCCGTGTATCCTATGGCTTATTATGGCTCGAACGGTTATGGCGGTTCGGACACGAACCCGTATGCTTTGTTTCTCGAAGCCATGGAACATGCCGTGCGGGAAATCGACTTGCAGGATTATGATGCCGACGGAGACGGTTATGTGGACAACGTGCATATCGTGTTTGCCGGATATGGTGAAGAAGCCGGGGCTTCTCCCTCCGCCATCTGGTCGCATGAGGCCATGTTCCCGGAAATCACCATGCAAGGCATGAAGATAGACCGTTATTCCTGTACGCCGGAGCTACGGGGAAACCGTGGAGGAGGTATATCACGTATCGGACCTTGCTGCCACGAAATGGGGCATGCTTTGGGAGCGATGGACTATTACGATACCGATTATACCACGGGCGGTAGTTTCGAGGGCACGGGCGTATGGGATGGCATGGCGCAAGGCAGTTGGAATAACGACGGTATCACCCCGGTACATTTCAACCCTTACGTGAAAGCCTATGATTTCGGTTGGGTGGGCGTGACTACGTTGACGCATACAGGAGATTATTCGCTTCATCCTTCCATTGGGGAGAAAGACGGCGTGTACCGGGTCGATACAGGTTCCGAGGGGGATTTTTATTTGTTGGAGAGCCGTGTTCGTGACGGGTTCGATACGGCATTGCCCGGTGAAGGGCTGATGGTGTATCACGTGCATCCCCGGATTAAGGAAGGGGCGTATGGCAATACGATAAACGCTTCGGCACCGCAAATGATGTATCCGGTGTGTGCTTCTTCGTCTGTGTCCGTTCCCTCATCTTTTTCTTATTCATACGGTGAGATTAATTCGGCAGGTTGCCCTTTCCCCGGTTCGTCTGGTAAAACGGAGTTCGGCGGGCAGACCGTTCCGGCGGCGTTTGCATGGGACGGGAGTGACGTAGGCTTTGAACTGTCCGATATAAACCGCACTGCGGACGGGCAGGTCTCTTTCCGTTTTACGGCGGATGGTACGGTTTCGTCTTCGGAATGGAAGACGGAATGGAACGAAAGTTTTGAGAATCCCTCTTCCGCTTCATCATGGTTGGTGTCGAGTCAATGGGGCTATACAACGGAATGGGAACGTATGATGGCCGATGATTCCGATGGAGCAGGGATAATCGCTTCGTGGGACTACATAGCCGATGCGGCAGACGGTTCATATTATATGGGGTTGGTGCAGTACTTCATTTTGGGCAGTTCGGAGGGAGTAATGATGTCACCGCCCGTGACGGCCAATCCCGACGGTAATGCCAAATTGCGTTTTTTTTACCAGAACAAGGCACGAAGCGGAGGACAGGTTACGTTGGAAGTGTATTGTAAAAAGGAAGCCTCGAAGGAATGGATTCCTTTGCAGGTTTTGGATGCAATAACCGGTACGTGGACGAAACAGGAAGTGGATTTGCCCGTGAGCACGGAACGCCTTCAAGTCATATTCTTGGCCAAAACGGAAGGAGCTTGTGGGGCGTTTGTAGATGATGTATCTATATTGAAGCCGAAAAAGGGCGACGCGCTTGAAGTTGCAAGCAAACCGGTCGGTTGCCAAATCGGCGTGAGGGAGGGATGTTTGTGGGTGTCTTTGTCCGTTCCGTCTGTCTTGTCCGTCTATGCTTGGGATGGCCGCCGGATACTGTCCGGTCATTACGAAGCAGGGGAGCAGACGTTCCGTTTGCCATCCGGCATCTATGTGGTGCGAATCGGGGAGTACGTTCAGAAAGTCCGGATTCATAATTGAATCCGGACATCCGACGGCGACAGGACATTTCCATCCTTGTATTATGCCATTGAAAAACAAAGATTTTGTTTTGTAGCTTGAGTAAAATGAACTATATTTGTCCGTAAAGTTTGATAGATGTGGTTTTAAAAGAAGGACGGTATGGAAAAGGTGGATATGAATTACAGCTTCTTTAGCGGTAAAGAGCCGACTGATGCCCAGCTTGCTCAGTTAATGCGAGAAGCCTGTTCGGATGCTGTAGAACGGGCACGGGAAGCTGATGTTAAGTTTGAAGCAGAGTTGGAAAATATGGCGCGTCAGTATATGGCTGAATATAAAACTCGTTATGGGAGAACGTAAACCGCTATTGATTGTTGTAGCCGGACCCAATGGTTCCGGTAAAACAACTATTACCGCGAAGGTCTTACATCATGAATGGATGGAAGACAGTTATTATATCAACCCGGACAATATAGCCGAAGAGCGATTCGGTGGGTGGAATTCCATGGATGCTGTTTATGAAGCTGCGTTATACGCTGCACGTTTACGGGAAAGGCTTTTAGCAGAGCGCAAAAGTATGATTTTTGAGACTGTGATGTCTGCCCCTGATAAGGTTGATTTTATTCGCCGGGCAAAAGATGCCGGTTTTTTTGTTCGTGTCTTTTTTATTTCTACAAGTTCGCCTAAGATAAATGCGTCCCGTATAGCAGCTAGAGTTATGGAGGGTGGGCATGATGTTCCTATCTCTAAGATTATTTCGCGATATCAGAAATCTATTTCTAATTGTCGTATAGTTTCTTCTTTTGTGGATCGTACTTACGTGTATGACAATTCTATGGATGGGGTAGAAGCAAGGCTTTTGTATAGGATGAAAGATGGCCTGCTTTTTAAGAAGTACGTAACGGATATTCCCTTTTGGGCACGAATTATTTCTAGTGTAGACGAATAAAACTTTAGTTGGCCGTGGCACCGGTTTCTTCTTGCAGGCAGGAGACAGAGAACGGCGGTGTGAGGATTAGGCGGCGCACCTCCGCATTGTCCATACGTGGAATGTCGCGAATGGTCTTACCCGAACAGGCTGCTTGGATGACACGACAGAAAAGTCCGTGACTTACTGCCAATACACGTTTATCTTTGTAACGGGACACTATATCGAGCAGGAATGTTTCCGCCCGGCGAAACATGGATTCTACGGGTTCGGCCCGGTGGTCTATCTTTGTACGTGCCTTCAGGATATCCATACCCGTGAACGGTCCCCAATCCCGTTCGCGAAGGAGAGGTGTGGATTCAAGAGGCAGGCCGTGCGGTTCGTTCAGTATCATAGCGGTGTCCATACAGCGTTTCAAGTCGCTGCACAATAAAGCATCGAAACGGATATTCTTCAATTCATCCCGTAGGGCTTGTGCTTGTGCGATTCCTTCGTGCGACAAATGCCCCGGCATGTGTCCTTGCAGGATGTGGGCTGCATTTTCTTCCGTTTGTCCGTGTCTCACTAGATAAAGTTCTGTCATAAAAGATAAGATTGTCGTGTAATAAGAGGTAAAGTAAGTAAAATAAATCCGTTTAATCGGCTTTTTTGCCGATTTTTCAGGGTTTCTTTCGTTTTTTCAATGATAATATCGTACCTTAGCTGTGTATAAACATTAAACATTTACACTTATGAAGATAGTGAACAGTTATATTTTTCGTGCCGTATGCGCTTTGCTTATCGGCCTTTTGTTAGTATCCAATCCGGAGAGGATGACCGGATTGTTGGTGCAAGTAATCGGTGGATTGTTTCTGATTTCCGGATTAGTCTCGCTCATTAATTATTTCATTATCCGTTATTCGGATAAAGTACCGGTCAAGCCCGTATTTCCTATGGTGGGGTTGGGCAGTTTGCTGTTTGGAGTATTTCTTGGCTTCTTCCCGGGGCTGTTCATTACTTATCTGATGTATATTTTCGGTTTTCTGATGGTGGTGGCCGGCATCAATCAGTTGTGGAATATGTTTCGCTTGCGTCGTTTGATACCTTTCCGTTGGTATGTTTTGTTTTTCACATTATTGATTACGGCTTTAGGCGTATTTGTGCTTTTCAATCCGTTGGAATCCGCTTCCGTCCCGTTCATTCTTTTGGGAGTGAGTTTCATGCTTTATGGTGTGTCGGAATTGATTAACGGCGTGCGTTGGCGTAAATATAGCCGGATGCAACAGCAAAAGGAACAAGTATTGATTGAAAGAGGAGATGAAGAAATTTGAGGGTAATTTCACAACAATAAAGAGGGAACGACAGCATTTTGGTCGTTCCCTTTCTTATTGTTGTGAATGTCTTTTATTTTACGAGCATTTTTATGGTTTCCTTATAATCCTTGTAGATTACTTGTATCAAGTAAGTACCAGGGGGATAGTCGTGTGCGTAAACCGGAATTTCGGTTTTCCCGTTTTGGGCTGCGGTTTCTTCATGCTTTATGAGGTTGCCTCTTAAAGAATAAATCCGGTAAACCACAGTTCCGTCTTGCGTGTGGTCGACGACCAATGTGGCACTCTCCCTGACAGGGTTGGGTGTCAGGTGCAGGGAGATTTTTCCGGCTTCACTTGCGGCGATGCTGCTTGCCCCACCAGTAGTGAACGTTTGTTCTTCTCCGTAGGTCGTTCCGGATGCGGTTTTAGCGAAACTCCTGTATTTATATGTGGTGTAAGGTTTCAAGTCATGCAGCTCTGCTTTCATTTTCTCGCCGTCCACGATAACCGTTTGCTTGTCGGCGTAGCTTCTGGCAATATCCTCTGTCCAGTATTCAAATCCCTTTTGCAGGATTTCTTCCGAACCGCTGATGATGTAGCCCATCAATGTGACGGACGTACCGTCCGGCGATGTGATGGTGATGGTTTGCACGGTGGGCGGGAAGAGCACGAAAGCATCGGCTGTCCCGAATCCTATCCATTCGCTGAAATACTCTTTTTCTTGGTATTTCACAAAAGCGCGGTATTTATAGTAAGTACTTGGCGTTAGGCTGCGCAGGCTGAAAGCCAGTTTGCCGTCTACGGGAGGTTGTGCGAGCACGGTGTTCGACGGAACCAAATCCGGCGCGTCATATTTCCGCCACTCGAAACCGAATTGTGCGTCGCTGTAAGTGTCACACGCCGTGAGGGCATGTAATGTGGTCGAAGTGTGCGAGCATGCATCAGCAGCTTCTATGGTGGCGCTGATAGGTTGTGTCGTAAACGTGTTCCATTCGGAATAAGTACTGTTCGTACCGATTTGGATAAAGGTACGGTAAGATACGGTGGCGTGAGCCGGCAGGTCTGTCAACCGGCAGGGGGTACCTTCTTTCCGGAACGTTTCGTTTCCCACTTTCCATTCTACGCCCGAAGCGGTAATGGCGGAGGGATCGGCCAAGTCGGACGACACCGTGACCAGTGCAGAGGTTTGCAAGGCTTCCACGACATTGCCACCGACGGTGACCTGAAGGGTGGAGAACGAGTTCCATCCGCTGGCATAAGTCCCGTGTGGCGTTTTCACGTAAGCTGTCGGGGAATAGTATCCGCCGGGATATAGTCCTGTCAGTGTCACGAGAGAGTCTTTCCCGTTGAGCACATAGTGCTTCCCGTTCAATTCCAATCCTTTTTCTATCACAGTGGCATCTCCCGTGTCGAAACGGCAAACGAGGGTCGCCGTAGTCTGTGTGGCTTCTTTCAAAGCCCAGGAAACCGCGACGGGAAGGGTAGGATAATAATCCCCGAGGTTGTTGTAGAACGTTTCCTCAATGTCGCCTTCGTCTGGGATGTTTACGATAGCGTAATGCCTGATGGAGTATTTCGTGCCCTCTATCAGTCCGGATATGGTGGTCTTGAATACATTTTTGTCAATCCCGTGGGTAGAAGGTTCTCCTTTCACTTTCGTCCATAAGGTCATGTCGTTCCATGCCCAGTTGTGTTTCTCTAATGTGTCGAGAGGCACGTAGTAGCAGCCGCTTTCTTTTAGCGTGCCTTCTATTTTGTCCGTGTTCAATGTATGCAAGGCGGTTATGCGGGTTTGCGTGGCGTTAAGTTCTATGGTATGGCAGAGTACTCCCGTGTTCTTCGTGGTGAAGAACCGTGCACTGCTGTAAATGGTCTCGTGTTCGGTTTTTACGATAGCTCGCATGCAATAGGACGTGTTGCCTTGCAGTCCCGTTACGGTAGCACGCACGAATCCTGTTTCGTCCATGGGGCTGCCGTCCACAACAGCTATAATCTTGTATCCTTCTTCCAGCGGATGGCCGATGCCCACCTCGAAGCTCACTTTCTTTACTTTTGCCGGGTCACCCTTGATGAGGGCAAGCAGGTCGGCTGTAGTACGTGTGGGTTGTGCGCTCAGTTCCTCGAATAAGTTACCGGTCTTGAACTTTTTGGACGGCATGAGGTTTTCCATACCGTTTTCTTCCCATGCTAACAAGTATTCGTATTCCGTGTCAGGAGATACTTCAATGTCTGTTTCCGTGTCGCTCCATGGAATTTCCGTGTAGTCCGTTTCTGTGGTTTTCTTGTATTTCAATACCATGTTGCTTGGAACGTCGTCCGGATTCGGGGTGATTCGCTCCAGATGCGCGGTGTAATAGTCCGTTCCGGTAGAAAAGACATCCGCCGTGCGGAAATGTGGAAGGGTGTAGTTGTCCCCCGTCCAGGCGTGGCCTTTGTCCGCAGTGGCCGTGTCGTTATAGGCTTGGGCAGCCTCGTTTAAGTCCTGCCGGAAATCTTTGCCTTTCATGTCGAATACGCCTAAGATGTACTGTGACTGTTGGTAATAGTCATTGCCGATGGGCTTTCCCGTTTCTGCGCTATAATAAGTATTCCGGATGCGGGTCGGTACGTTGTATTTGTCTATCAGGTAACTGGCATCCCCTGCGATGCTACCTATCTGTTCTTCCGATCCGGTGGAACTTACCGTCCCCGAATTGTAACATCCGTAAATCAAGGGCGTGATACCTATTGTACTGTATTGGAATACGCCGGTGATACCGCCTCCGTTATTGTAGAACGTTTGTCCTTTCCGGCCGTTGCATGCGATGGCACCGATGTTGTAGCTGTTTACAATACTTCCTGAATTGTGAGAACTGATGCCGCCTACGGTGGCTTTCATGTCGCTTTGTACGGCAATGCGTCCTGTATTGCCGCTGTTGATGACGAGGCCGTAATTACTGGTGGTAATGCCGGCAGCCGAGAACGGGCTGTATACCGTTTGTGACGAACTGAACCGTACGTTTACCTCTCCTTCGTTCAGGCAGTTGTTAATAGTGGAACCGGAAAAGTTCGTACCCACAATGCCCGCCAGACTGATGCCTTCCGTCTTGTAAGACGTACTGTTGCCCGACAGTTTGCCCCGGTTTATGCATCCGGTGATGCGTATGTTCTTTCCGTTACAGTCGCCCGTGATTCCTCCGCCGGACACGCTGCCGCTTTCGGTGACTTCCACTGTGATTCTTCCTTCGTTCAGGCAACCGTTTACACTGCCGTCCGTACGGCCTGCAATGCCGCCTACGGTGAGTTCGCCACGGTACTTTTCAAAGGTGATATTTCCGGCGAAGCGGCAGGCGGCGATGGTCGTGTACACCATCGCTTCGCCTACGATGCCGCCCACTGTGGCATCTGGAAGTTGGTTAGAGGAAGTGATTTTACATGTCTCGTCCAAAATCAGGTCATACACCACTCCATATTCGGGATTGCCATAATAGCCTTGTAAAGTGGCGATAAAGCCGGAATTCCCCACACCGGCTTGTACCTGTACTCCGGACAAGGTATGCCCGTTACCATCGAAAAATCCACCGAATTTTTTGATGGGTGTCCAATAATGCGCCCCCATGTCCAGATCGTTGTCCAACACGATTCTGCTTTGCAGGAACGTGGTGCCTTGTTGGGACAAATAGGACAACCCTGCTAATTGTTCCGCTGTGGTTATGTGGTATTCCGATCGGTTGTTACCGTCCCACCACGATGTGTCGTAATTGCCTTCGTCCGTCCAGTTTCCGGTTTGTGCCCACATCATGCCGACAGACAAACAGCAGGTACACAGCGTCCATAATTTTTTCATGATTTTTATTTTTGAAGTAAATACTATTCCTTTTTCTTCAGTTCCGCGTCAAACTGCCGGATGGCGGCCATACCCTCGTTGCAGGCGCACGGACCGCTGATGCAACCGCCCGGGCAAGCCATCACTTCAATCATGCGCGTAGGGCATTTGCCCGTTTTGGCGTACGCCCGCAGTGCGGCAATGTTTTTCTTGTTCAGGTCAGCTATCAGTGTACCTTGCAGTTCCGGGTCGCCTACCATGTTTTTTACGGCCGTGAACACACCGCCGGTCTTGGCAAAGCCGTGTGCGTCATGTCCGGCATGTTCTTCGGGCGTAAAGTCCTCACATGCCGCCATGTCTATTTCCATACCTTCAATGACGGCATCCAGTTCACGGAACGTCCATACGAAGTCTACGTTGGGATTCTCGCGTCCTTCCGCCTTTTTGGAAGCACAGGGGGCGATGAACACCGTCAGGGCTTCCGGATGTTTTTTGCGGGCATATTCCGCTACGTAGTACATGGGAGAACCCGTAGAAGACACGTAAGGCATGATTTCGGGGATGTGCTTCCGCGCCAACTGTACGTAAGCCGAGCAGCAACTGGTGGTCATGAACGCAGCTCCGCTTTCCAATTTCTCTTTGAATTCTTCCGCTTCCCGTCGGATGGTTTCTTCGGCGCCGTATGCCACTTCGAGTACGTCGCTGAAACCGATGGCTTTCAATGCACCGAATACTTTCTCTACCGGCTGTTTGAATTGGGCTAACACGGAGGGGGCCACCATAGCCACTACTTGTCGTCCTTCCTTGATGCGGTTCAGCACATCGAATACGGCACATTGGTCGAATATGGCACCGAACGGACAAGCGTTCAGGCATTTGCCGCAATAGATACATTTTTCCGGGTCGATATGCTCTACGCCGTATTCGTCTTTGGAAATGGCTTTCACGGGACAAGCCTCTTCGCACGGCACAGGAATGTACACGATAGCGTGGTAAGGACATACCTGATGGCACCGGCCGCAACTGATACATTTTTCGTGGTCGATGTAGGCTTTCCCTTCGCTGTCGTAGTGAATGGCATCTTTCGGACAGTTGTTGTAGCAAGGCCGCGCGGCACAGCCACGGCACAGGTTCGTCACCTCGTAGTTGATTTTCACGCACGAAGAGCACGCCTCGTCCATTACGCTGAGGATACTTTTCTCCGAATCGATTTCTTTTCGTTCCATCATGCGGGCGGCGTAGGTAGACAGACGTTCGGTTTCGTCGGTTTCATCCGTCATGTCGAAGCCCATCATGGCCATGGTCTTGTATTTTGTCACTGCACGTTCTTTATACACGCAGCAACGCCCCAACGGTTTTTGCTTGCGTGGATGCAGTTCCACAGGCAGCCGGTCTACTTTTTCCAATAACTCGTTTTCTTTCCACATTTTCACCAAACGCGCCAATAATTGGTAGCGGATGAACATGATGTTGTTGTTATATGCCATCGTTTAGGATTATTTAGTTTTGATTATTGGACAAATCTACGAAAAAAAAGGCAATCTTTTGTATCTTTGTGTTAATTTTATGACAGAATGTTTCAATAATATTTCAGAAAGCGGTTTTTCAGCCCTGTTGGATGTACTTTTGGCTGGAAAAAGTCCCGGTAGGGAAGGTTGGAGATTGTTACTTGCCGGTTTGGACGACGGGCAGGATGAGTCTCTTCGTGCCCTTGCGGCAGAGGCTGCCCGGAAGCGTTTCGGGAACGGGATATTCATTCGCGGACTCGTTGAAATCTCTTCGTGGTGTCGCAACAACTGTTATTATTGCGGGCTTCGCCGTTCCAACCGTTTCGCCTCGCGCTACCGTTTGTCTCAGGAGCAAATACTCGATTGTTGCCGGGAGGGGGCACGGCTCGGCTTCGGGACTTTTGTCTTGCAGGGCGGAGAAGATGGGGAACAAGATGAGGATTGGATAGAAGAATTGGTGGGCAAGCTCCGCGCGGAGTTCCCCAGACATGCCATCACGCTGTCTGTGGGGGAACGCGACGGGGAGGTGTACCGCCGCTGGCGTGATGCAGGGGCGGATCGTTACCTGCTTCGCCACGAAACACGGAATGAGGCGCATTATGCCCTTTTGCATCCACGTGAGATGGACGGTGCACGGCGTCGGGAATGCTTGCGGACGCTGAAAGCTTTGGGGTATCAGACTGGAGCCGGCATGATGGTGGGGTCGCCCGGTCAGACATGGGATTGCTTGTTGGACGACATCGCTTTTTTGGAAGAATTGGAACCGGAAATGATAGGCATGGGTCCTTTCGTTCCGGCTGCCCATACGCCTTTTGCCCGTCATCCGGCAGGGTCGGTGTCTTTGACGCTCCGCTTGATTGCATTGATGAGGCTGCGCTTTCCGGAGGCATTGATTCCGGCCACCACGGCTTTGGCTACGTTAGACGCACACGGGCGTGAGGCCGGTATCTTGGCAGGGGCAAACGTGGTGATGCCTAACTTGTCCCCTTTGGCTGTGAGGGGGCAATACAGTATTTACGACCATAAAGCGTCCGGAGGGAGCGAGGCAGCCGAAGGGTTGCACCGTCTGGAGCAGGATTTGAAAAAAATAGGCTACCACATCTCATACGGTCGCGGAGACAGTCCGGGACATGGGGGAGGAAAGTAGCTGTAGAACGATTAGATATGAAGATAATGTATGATGTGAAATCGGAACACGCCGAAGAGTTTATCTCCGACGCGGAGATACGTGAGACAATGGCATACGCCGAGGCGCATAAGGACGACCGTCCGCTCATCGTGTCCATATTGGAGAAAGCACGCCTTTGCAAAGGGCTTACCCATTGCGAGGCGGCCGTGCTGCTGGCTTCCGGGCAGCAGGACCTGACGGAAGAGATGTTTGCCTTGGCACGCGACATCAAGAAGCGTTTTTATGGCAACCGCATCGTGATGTTCGCCCCGTTGTACCTTTCCAATTATTGTGTGAACGGTTGCGTGTATTGCCCTTACCATGCCAAGAACAAGACGATACGCCGCCGTAAGCTGACGCAGGAAGAAATCCGCAGGGAAGTCATTGCCTTGCAGGACATGGGACACAAGCGGTTGGCTTTGGAGACCGGCGAAGACCCGCGTAACAACCCTATCGAATATGTGTTGGAGAGCATTCGTACGATTTACGGCATCAAGCATAAGAACGGGGCCATCCGGCGCGTGAATGTGAACATTGCCGCCACGACCGTGGAGAACTACCGTCGCTTGAAGGACGCGGGCATCGGTACGTATATTCTTTTTCAGGAGACGTATAACCGGACGAATTATGAGGCACTTCATCCTACGGGACCGAAGAGCGACTATACTTACCACACCGAGGCCATGGACCGTGCCATGACGGGCGGTATCGACGATGTGGGTATCGGCGTGTTGTTCGGGTTGGAGACCTACCGTTACGACTTCATCGGTTTGCTGATGCATGCCGAGCATCTGGAAGCCCGTTTCGGGGTTGGGCCGCACACCATCAGCGTGCCGCGCCTATGCCCGGCCGACGATATAGACACGGCGGATTTCAAGAACTGTGTGCCGGACGAGATTTTCCATAAAATTGTGGCGGTGCTCCGTATTGCCGTACCTTATACGGGAATGATCGTATCCACGCGCGAGACGCCTGCCAGTCGGGAGAAGGTATTGGAATTGGGCGTGTCGCAGTTGAGCGGCGGTTCCCGTACCAGCGTGGGAGGATATGTGCAAGAAGAGACGGAGGAGAACTCCGCTCAGTTCGACGTGTCCGACCGCCGTTCGTTGGACGAGGTGGTGGGATGGCTGCTTGATTTGGGCTACCTGCCCAGTTTTTGCACGGCCTGTTACCGTGAGGGGCGTACGGGCGACCGTTTCATGTCGTTGGTGAAGAAGGGACAGATAGCCAACTGTTGCCTGCCCAATGCCTTGCTGACCCTGAAAGAGTATTTGAATGATTATGCGTCGCCTGCCACCCGTGCGAAAGGAGAGGCCATGATTGCCCGTTTGTTGGAAACCGTGCCCGGCGGACGGGTTCGGGAGAACGCTCGCTGCTATTTGAAAGCCATAGAGGATGGCGGGCGTGATTTCCGTTTTTAAAGTGTAGGTAAGATACGTTATGATGAAAGAAGAAACTCCACGCGCCAACCGTTTCCATATCGGATTGTTCGGTCGCCGCAACAGCGGCAAGTCTTCGTTGGTGAATATGCTGACGGGGCAGCAGGTTGCCGTAGTGTCCGACGTGCCGGGCACGACTACGGATATGGTATTGAAGAACATTGAATTGCCGGGTGTCGGGGCTTCCGTTTTGGTTGACACGGCCGGTTATGACGACGAAGGGGAATTGGGCGGACTGCGTGTGAGGCAGACCGTCAACGCTGCCCGCAGGGTGGATTTGGCTTTGATCGTCGTGTCGGGTTTGCCGGACGGGGCAGAGAAGGAAAAGGCTTGGGCTGAGCGTTTTAGGGTGGACGACATTCCCGTTCTGTATATATATAATAAGGTGGACGAAGATGGCGGAAGCCATGCCGGTGCTTGGCGCATGACGTTGGGGGCGACGGATGTGGTATCGGTTTCGGCGCGTACGGGAGAAGGCCGTGACCGTTTGCTGTCTGCGATGGCCGAGGTGTATCGCCGTACGGATGAGGTGGAGGATTTGACGGGAAACTTGGCGGGCGAAGGCGATACCGTGGTGTTAGTCATGCCGCAAGACATCCAGGCACCTAAGGGACGGTTAATCCTGCCACAGGTACAGACCTTGCGCAACCTGTTGGACAAACGTTGTACGGCTTTGTGCTGTACGGCCGACCGTTTGTCGGCCACCTTGTCCGTCTTGTCGTCGCCCCCGTCCCTGATTATCACGGACTCGCAAGTATTTCCTACGGTGGAGGCCCTTTGCCCGCCGCAAACGCGGCTGACTTCTTTTTCCGTTTTGTTTGCCCGCCAGAAGGGGGACATCCGGCAGTTCCTGCAGGGGGCAGAGGCGTTGTGCGCTTTGCGTCCTGATGCCCACGTGCTGATAGCGGAGGCTTGCACCCACGTGCCGCAACATGAAGATATAGGACGCGTGAAGCTTCCTCGTTTGTTGCATCGTAAGTTCGGCGAGGCTTTGCACATTGACATTGTGTCTGGTAATGACTTTCCCGAAGACTTGTCCGCTTACGATTTGGTCATCCATTGTGGGGCGTGCATGTTTACGCGCCGCCATGTGCTGAACCGTTTGAGGCGGGCGCGTGCCTGCGGTGTGCCTGTGACCAATTATGGAGTAGCCATAGCGGCTTTGACCGGTATCTTGGACAAGGTGGCGGTGCCGGAATAGGGGGATTGGAAACCGGTTCGTGGAGGTCTTCGGATTGCCCGGCTTAAAGAGCGTTTTCAATCTCCTGAGATTGATTTTTCGTTCGGCTGAGATTGATTTTTCGTTTGGCGCACAAATTTTAGGGGCTTTCCTGAAGGTCCGGGATGATGGTTTAGTGGATTGATTTTTAATTGGTTGAATGCTTTTAGGAAAGAACAGCGGTTTTCGGTCTGAATGAAGGGAAGTGTTTTCGGAAACTTTCCCTATGGAGCGCGTAGGATGCCTTTTGTTCCCGTTGCAGGACGTTGCCCGTCCTCTTATTTTCTGTTGCGGAAGCCTCGTTTTTTACTTTTTTTGTGTTATCTTTGCCCCACATTTCGGCCATGCCGGAAAGGAAAACACTCAGACGGGATATAAAGAGGAAAAAGATATGCAACAACTCAAGGAGCGCATTTTGCGCGATGGAAAATGTTTCGAGGGAGGAATACTGAAAGTGGACAATTTCATCAACCATCAGATGGATCCCATACTGATGAAGTCCATGGCCGTGGAGTTCGTGCGCCGTTTCGCGTCGCGCGATATAAACAAGATACTGACGATAGAAGCCAGTGGCATAGCTCCGGCCATCATGGTGGGCTACCTCTTGGAACTTCCGGTGGTCTTTGCCAAGAAGAAGAAACCGAGTACGATGGAAAATATGCTGGTGACGAAAGTCTTTTCGTTTACTAAAAACAATACGTACGATGTATGCGTGTGCAAGGATTATTTGCAGCCGGGCGATAAGGTGCTTTTCATAGATGATTTTCTGGCCAATGGCAATGCGGCCAAGGGCGTGATGGATTTGGTGCGTCAGTCTGGAGCCGAACTTGCCGGCATGGGTTTCCTCATCGAGAAGGCCTTCCAGCATGGCGGTGATTATTTGCGTGCACAAGGCATTCATGTGGAGTCGTTGGCGGTAATCGAAAGTTTGGAGGGATGCCGCATAACTTTGAAAGAATAACCTTATACGCTCTTGTGTTTTTAAACGTAATACCCTCGGAAGTTCAACCGGAAACTTCCGAGGGTATTACGTTTGTAAGGTGTATTTACGGATGCCAAGGTTTGGCCGGGTCTTTCAAGGCAAGAGCCCGCCTATCCTTTGTGAATTGACTGATGTAGAGCATGAAAAGGATGGCGGCCACAGTGCATCCTATGATGTCGAACAGCCCCCAATTCCTGCCATATATATTATAATGTATGGCCGACCACGGAGTGTATATATATAAGGTGTTGACAGCAATGAGCAGCAATCGTACCTCCGTCGGCCCCAGTTTGCCGTATGTCAGCCGGAATTCGTTGATAATGATAGTGCAGACGTAAGTATAGATGGACAAGCACAAGTATCCGGCCAGAATCAGAAATGCCACGTCCATCCTCATCATGGGGGATAATCCCAGTCCCAAACAGATAAGACATGTGGTCAAAGCGTCTAAAGTGTGGTCGATGAAAAAGCCGTATACAGGCCTTTGCGTGCGGCGGACGCGCGCCAATGTACCGTCCAGACTGTCTCCGTACCAATTAATGACTAACCCCAATGAAGCCAACCATAGGAATTTTGTGTCGATATGGGCCAATATACCTCCGACGGCGAAAAGTACGGCTCCTATCACGCCAATGAAAGTCAGGAAGTCGGATGTGACCCATGCCGGTTGTCTCTGTGCCAGCCATATCAGCAACTTCTTCTCCATCTTGTTTAAAATGGAGGTTTGGATTCTTTCAGATGATTCGTTTCCCATTTTTAGTGTTCTTTTGTTCCCTTTTAGTCTTTTGCCGTCAGGACTGCACGTGAATGTTTTCTTCTGAAGATACAGTTCTTCCGGATACTTGGAAAATGAATTTCCCGACTTTACCATTCCGTTGGGGGAGATAGTGAAGTCGGGAGTTTTGTTTAGTGAGCCTTACAAACCTTTTAAAAGAACCCAATTACATGGGTAGAATTTGGTCGGCAGTTTTTTGTTTTGGCGGAAAGACAGGGATTCGAACCCTGGGAACAGTTGCCCGTTCACCGCATTTCGAGTGCGGCCCGATCGACCACTCCGGCATCTTTCCTTGTTCGGTGGGCAAAGTTACAACTTTTTTGTGATACGCGAGCGAAAAGTTTCAAAAAAGTATGGGGAAATAGTGAGATAAGGGTTGGGAAATGGAGTTTTGCCGGACTCTGTCCTTTCTGGAGGTTGAATTTAACAATCTGATTCTAACAGACCATGAATGTTTGAAAGACTTCTTATTTTTGATGTCGTGTCATTTTATTGTAATACAGTTTAATTTTTATGGGGAAAATATGAATAATAATCCGTTTTTTATATGGCAGCCTAATTTCTTTTGTATATATTTGCCATGTCATAACATGAGAAAACTTTTCAATTTATTATTCATATAAAACTTAAGCGTATGAAAAGGTTTACAAATGTTAAATCGGGGGGGGTAATTTTGACATTACTACTTCTCGCGTTGGTCTCCGGTAGTGTTTGGGGGCAAGAAACTTATCAGAGGGTGACTTCTGTTTCAGAATTAGAAGCAGAAAAGTCTTTTTTGATTGTAAATGTGGATGATCAAGGTCGGTGTATTGCCTTAAGTAATGAACAGAAAAAAAATAACCGTGGAGCTGTAGCTGTTATTCTGGCTAATGACAAGATTACACTTGAACAAAATTCAATGGCGTGTCAATTGGTTTTGAAAGGATCTTCTTCGGTAGGTTGGTCTTTTTATGATGAGGTAAATGGTGGATACCTTTATGCCGCAAGTAGTTCTGGTAACTATTTGAAGACACAATCAACATTAGATGATGATGGAAGAGCTGATATAAGATTTGAGGCTAATATTGCAACAATTACGTTTAAGGGTACAAATAAAAGAAATGTAATGCAATATAACCCCAATAATGGTTCTCCTCTTTTTGCATGTTATGGTTCGGAATCCCAAAAACCTTTACAGTTGTTTAAAAAGGTTGAATCTATTGGAAATCAAGTGGCAGCACCTGTTTTTGCACCGGCTAACGGGACCACCTTTGTGGATAAGCTTACGGTCGGAGCTTCTTGTTCTACAGAGGGTGCCACAATTTATTATACAAAGGATGGAGCAGAGCCTACTACAGGTTCTGATAAGTTTCCAACAGAAGGCGTAACTCTTACGGAAACTACCACATTAAAGGCCATCGCCGTAAAAGATGGGTTGGACAACAGTGAAGTAGTCACTGCGACTTACACCAAATTAGAACCATACGCTTCTTTGAAGGCATTGAAAGAAAGCGGTATAGCTACGACGGAAGGTGTAACTTGTTTTGTAGAGTTGAAAGACGCTGTGGTGACGTATGCCGACTCCCGAAAGGCTTATATTCAAGATGAAACAGCAGGGTTGTATGTTTTTGGCTCAAATAAATTGAAGGCGGGGACGAAATTGAACGGTCTGGTATCTGCCCAATTGGCATTGTACTTTGGCCTGTATGAATTGAAAGTAGAAGGAGGGGAGTTCGACAATGTTGCGGTTACTAACGACGTTGAGATTCCGGAACAAGAGGTGACTGTGGCTGAATTGAACCAAAACTTTGCCCGGTATGAATCCATGCGTGTGAAAGTGGTAGATGCGACGGTAACATCAAGCTTTAACGATAAGAATGGAGAAATCGAGCAAAACGGCGAAAAGATAGCACTCAGGGCGGCTGATGAAAACATTACGGCAGATGTGCAGGCCACGGTTGATGTAACAGGGTATCCCGGTTTGTATAATTCCACAAAGCAACTGAATGTAATCTTGCAAGAGGATATTGCTGTAAAGACCGCAGGCAAGACGCAAGCTACGTTGACTTTTGATTCGGATGCTTATTCTGTGAATGTGGGCGAGTCCTTAACGGTCAAGGCTACTACAAATTCTTCGGCTTCGGTGGTTTATTCTTCTTCGGATAAAACGATAGCTACGGTGGACGAGAATACGGGAGAGATCCAAGCCGGTAACAAGGTCGGGACGGTAACGATTACGGCCACTGTAACCGAAAATGATGAATATACCGGTGCAACTGCAACTTGTACCATGAATGTGGTAGACCCTTCTGCATTGCCGGAAGCAAAGGCTTTAGTGGCAGAAAAGGATGGTGTGTATTATGCCATGCTTTCTTCTAATAAAATTACTGATAAAAAGTTGGATGCAGTTGTAGTTGATGTTTTGAATAACAAGGTCGTTAAGACTTCTGGAACTGTGGACTTTGAATTTAATATAGATGAAAGTAAAGGTACTATCCAAACAGTATCGGGAGGGTATGTAACTCATGTAGGGAAAAGTACCGATTTAGGAGTAGATACAAAGAAATTCACGTGGAAGAAAGAAAGTGATAGTTATTGGCACTCTTCTACAAATTCTGATCGTGTATTAGGACTTGGAGTTTCAAGTAATGAGAGTGTTTTTGGAACGTATTCGCTTACCAGCAAAACGAATCAATTTGCAACGGATATGCCTATCGTTGATGGTTATGTCCGCAATGTGACTTCCGGCGATTACGGTACTATCTGTCTTCCCTATGCCGTGGCCGCAGAAGATATGGCAGGGGCAGAGTTCTTCAGCATTGCCGGAAAGGTCATGAAGGGTGAAGAGCCGCAATCCATAGTATTGGAGCAAGTGACCACCCTTGAGGCAGGGGTACCTTATATATTCAGTGCAACTTCTGACAAGCTTATAGCTGCATACAGTGGAAAGGCTGTGGCTGTGGCTGAAGAGGCAAACGGTTTGATCGGTTCCTTTGAGGGGCAAGATGTGGCTGAAGGCATGTACCTGATTAGTGCCCAAAACAAAGTGCAGCTTTGCGGTAAGGGTTGTAAGATTTCGGGAAACCGTGCTTATATAGATATGAATAAGGTTCCGGAATACAGTGGAGAAGTTGGTGTGAACCAACGCCTGATTTCATTTGAAGATGCGACCGGTATCTCCGAAACAATGGTTGAGGGCGGTTTGGCAGATGTGTACACACTTAGCGGTGTGGAAGTCCGTCATCAGGTCAACGAATCAGAGGCCACTCAAGGCTTGTCGCAGGGCATTTATATTGTGAATGGTAAAAAAGTAGTAGTAAAATAGTATTAGCAAGTTGAAATATGGACAAGAAAATATATATAAAACCGGTTTGCGAAGTGGCAGAATTTGAGATTCAAGATTCATTGCTGTTGAATTGCTCCATAGGAGTCGATAACACGCCACAGGATGGAATAGAAGGTCGGACCAATATGAATCAAGGTTTTACCGATATATGGGGTAACGAGTATTAATATTTTGGTACACTTTTGAACATGATAAGGCAAAGCCGCTTCGGGTGAAAACCCGGAGCGGCTTTTTCCTAATCTGGTGAAAAGGGTTATCTTTGCAAAAACAAAAGTGGTTTGCGGCATGAAAGACGATACGCTCAGGAAGTTGAAGATATTGGCAGAGTCGGCCAAATATGATGTGTCCTGCTCTTCGAGCGGTACGGTGAGGCGTAACGTGAAAGGCGGAGTGGGGAATACCGTGGGAGGCATCGGTATTTGCCATAGTTTTGCCGAGGACGGACGTTGCATCTCCTTGCTGAAAGTCATGCTGACGAACTATTGTATTTACGATTGTGCTTATTGTATCAACCGCCGTACGAATGATATTCCCCGTGCCACACTCTCCGTATCGGAATTGGTAGACCTGACGATGGAGTTCTACAAAAGGAATTATATCGAAGGATTGTTCCTGAGTTCCGGTGTGGTGAGGAACCCCGATTATACGATGGAACGTTTGGTACGTGTGGTGAAAGACCTGCGTACGGTGCACCGTTTTAATGGGTATATCCATTTGAAAAGTATTCCGGGAGCCAGTCGTGAGTTGGTGGACGAGGCGGGTTTGTATGCAGACCGTATGAGTGTGAACATAGAGATTCCTAATGAGGCTTCGCTAAAGTTGTTGGCACCGGAGAAAGATCATGAGAGTGTCTACCGCCCTATGGGATATATACAGCAAGGTGTACTGGAGAGTGCGGAAGAACGGAAAAAACACCGGCATGCTCCCCGTTTTGTCCCGGCAGGGCAGAGCACGCAAATGATTGTGGGAGCAACCGGGGAGTCCGACCGGGATATTTTGTACCTCTCGTCCGCATTGTACGGTCGGCCTACCATGCGGCGTGTGTATTATTCCGGTTATGTGGCCGTGAATACGTACGACCCTCGCCTTCCGGCTCTGAAACAACCGCCGTTGGTCAGGGAAAACCGTCTGTATCAGGCAGACTGGTTGATGAGGTTCTATCAGTTCAAAGTGGAAGAGATTGTGGATGACGTGCATCCTGATTTGGATTTGGAAGTGGATCCGAAGCTGGCCTGGGCTCTTCGGCATCCCGAACAATTTCCCGTGGATGTGAACCGTGCGGAGTATGAACGGATTTTACGGGTGCCCGGTATTGGAGTAAAGTCGGCTCGTTTGATTGTTTGTTCGCGCCGTTTCGGCCGTTTGACGAGTTTTGATTTGAAGAAAATGGGATGTGTGATGAAGCGTGCCCAATATTTCATAACCTGTGGGGAGTTGGAAGCCAAGGGAGTGAATGAGCTTTATCCAGAACGTGTCCGTTCTTTATTGGTGCAGTCGAAAAGCCGGAAGAAACAGAATGACGGGCAGTTGACGTTGCTGTTTAAGGAGGAGCCTGCATGAGGAGTATGACAGAGGATAGTGTTTTCGTGTACGACCGTACATGGGATGGTTTGCTGACAGCGGTGTTCGATGCATTCTACCGTCACCAGTTTCCTGTGGCGATTATCGGAGAAAAAGACACGCCTCCTCTTTTTGCAGTCGTACATCGGGTGACAACGGATGAAGAAAAAGCCGGAAGAGTGTTTCGGGCATTGCAAAGGAAACTCTCGACGTCGGCACTGGCTTGTCTGACGACCAGTCTTTTCTCCGAACTGCCGGATTTGGACTTGCCTTTGTTTCGGTATGTATGTAAAGCCGTGAAGGCCGGGCAGAGCATTGAAACGAATTTTGCCGACCCGGATGTGCTTTTTGTGACGAATACCTATCGTAAGGTGCGTTATGAACGTCTTCGCATGATGCAATTCGTGCGCTTCCAGAAAACTGCCGATGGAACTTATTTTGCCATGATAGAGCCGGACTATGACGTGTTGCCTTTAATCGTTCCGCATTTTAGCGACCGTTTTTCGGAAGAATGTTGGCTGATTTACGACCGGCGTCGCCGGTATGGCTACTATTATGCCGGGCATAAGTCCGTACGTGTTATTTTTGAAGATGGAGCAGAGGTTTTCCGACTGCCGGACGGACGTTTGAGCGAAGCGATGCGGGACGAGGATGAAATGTGGTATCAGGAGATGTGGCGGACCTATTTCAAAGCCATTTGTATTAAAGAACGCTTGAATCCCCGTAAACACCGGAAAGACATGCCGGTACGTTACTGGAAGTACCTGACCGAAAAGCAAATTGGGGAACAAGAAAAATAAGAGGAGAACGCGGGCACGTTCTCCTCTTTTAAAATGAGAAAAATCAGTGTGGTTAGGCGGTGATTTTTCTCATGGCGTTTAATGCTTGGATTGCTTTCTCTCCTGCTTTTTTGTCGCAAGTAGAAGGAGTTGTTTTTGCATCTTTGGTTTGAGTCGTATCCTTTTCCTCAATCATGGCTACTAAAGCTGTCGGTTTGACCGGTTGAGCTTTCGTGCTGTCGGTTACGACCGTATCGTTGGCTGCAGCCAAGGCTGCCGGTTGTGCTTTTGCACTGTCTGTCGTAACTGTGTCGTTCAGAGCCACTAATGCAGCCGGAGCGGATTTTGTGGAGTCTGTGGTTACCGTATCATTCATAGCTGCGCACGCCAACATGGCGGTTAATTTAGCTTTGGTGCTGTCTGTAGTTACAGTATCGTTAGAAATGAGGGCAGCCAATGATTTCTGGCAACCTTGTGCAGGACAGTTCTTTGTAGTATCCGTTTTTACAGTATCGTTTGCGACGATGTTACCCTGTGCAAAAGCGCTTCCCATACTCATAGCCATTAAGGCTGTTGCAAATAACTTTTTCATAATGCTTTCTGTTTTATTTAATTGTTTGACTGTTTTATCTTGTCATCTGCCAAATTAAAGGACAAGAGGTGTGCCAGAAAAAGAAAGAATATTGCAAGACGTTGATTATAAGCGGTTTCTTTGTGTTTAAGATAGCATGAGACCAAAAAACGAACGTGTGGAATGTGGGGATGAGTGGGGAAAAATTCCACACTTTTATTGTGGAATATCGTAGAGCTTGATTTTGTTGTAGAGGGTTTTGCGGTCTATACCTAAAAGACGGGCGGCACGTGCTTTATTGTGGTGTGCCGTTTGCAGGGCCTGCAGGATACGTTCTTTCTCGGTATTTTTATCGTATAAGGCGAAAGGAGTTGCTGCGGGGAGTTCTTCTTCGCCACGGTTTATGATATTGAACTCTCCCAAATCGGTCTTGTGGATCAGGCGGTCTTGTGCCAGCAAAGTAGCGCGTTTCACCCGGTTTTTCAATTCGCGCAAATTGCCGGGCCATGCGTAATTGAGCAACGCTTCCGAAGCCGGGGCGTCGAAACCTACGATATGCCTTTCCAGTTCCTTGTTGGCTTGGTCCAGAAAGAAGTTGGCAAATAAAAGGATGTCCTCGCCACGGTCTTTCAGAGAAGGCATGTGCAGGGTGAATTCATTCAGGCGGTGGTAGAGGTCTTCGCGGAATTCTCCACGGGAGATGGCTTGTTGCAGATTCTCGTTGGTGGCACAGACGAGCCGGACATCCACTTCTATTTCCTGGTTGGAACCCACCGGACGTATTTTCCGTTCTTGGATGGCCCGCAAGAGTTGTACTTGCACGTCATAACTCAGGTTTCCCACTTCGTCGAGAAACAGCGTGCCGCCGTTGGCTTCTACGAAAGCTCCCGTTTTGTCGGCCACGGCGCCTGTAAACGAACCTTTCACGTGGCCGAAAAATTCAGAAACCGCCAGTTCTTTGAGCATGGCTCCGCAGTCGATGGCTACAAAAGGTTTGTCAGCCCTCTTGCTTAATTGGTGTATGCGGTGGGCCACATATTCTTTTCCGGTTCCGCTGGCACCGTTGATGAGTACCGAAAGCGGTGTCGGGGCCACCAAAGCCACGTAATTGTAAAGTTGGCGTGCCGCCTCGCTTTTCCCCTCCAGAAATGCAGGGTGGGTATCGGAATCAGTTTGAACCTCTTCGGGAGCCGTATTCTTTTTGGAGAGGGTTGGAGAAGAAGCGGACAAGGCATCCTCTATCTTTTCCAGAAGCATAGCCGGTTGCACCGGTTTGGCAATGTAGTCGCATGCCCCTTGTTTCATGGCGTTTACGGCATTCTGAACGTCGGCATAGCTGGTCATGACGATTAAAGGAACGACGAGGCCGTGTTTTTGCATCCAGTCAAGCAGAGACAGGCCGTCGCCTTCCGGTAACCTCAGGTCCGACAGGATGAGGTCATACGACTGATGTTCCAAAAACTTGTGTGCTTTGGATAAGTCTCCGGCCGTACTGATTTGGAATCCTTGTTTGCCCAACCACGTTTTAAGCATGGTGGCAAACGTCAAGTCGTCTTCTACTATGAGAATGGCTGCCATGTGGTCTTTATCGGATTAAGTTGACACAAAGATAATGCCTTTTGCAGTACGAAAGTATATGCGGAGCGGCTTTTTAAATGTTTTAATATTCACGCTTACGTGTCGGTTCACTGCCATTCTTTTCTTTCAGGGCACGGACGACGAGGTGGAAAGACTCGATGACTTCTTGTGCCGGGACGTTGTCCGCGTCGTTCCATTCCTGTTCATCCCGTCGTTGTTCCAAAGTCTGCAATGCTTTGATGCAGGGAGCGCCCACAAGGGTGAAGGTGGGAAGCAATTTATGGGCAATCCTGCATATTTCGGTCTTTTCCTTTTGTTCGTAAGCCCTTTTGAACGCTTCGGCATGCAGGAGGGTTTCTTGCAGGAAGGTATTCAGGATTTCTTGTGCGGCTTCCCGGTCGTCTCCTGCGAATTCGGTCAACGGGGCAAGGTCGATGACGGGAGATGCTGAGGATGGCTCAGCTTCAGCTTTCCCGGGTTCTTCTTTTACTTCCGGCCGGACATCTCCGAGTGCTTTCCGGATGGCTTGAGCTAGATCTTTTTGGTTGAACGGCTTGTAAAGGCAGGTGGCGAAGCCGTGTTTCCTGAAAAACGCTTCCTGCATGTCGTTGCGTGCCGTGATGGCCACCACTGGGAGTTGTGCATGGGCGTGAGGATTCAGGCTCCGTATGTTTTTCAATACGTCGAAACCGTTCATGGACGGCATTTGTATGTCTGTGAACAACAAATCGAAACGGTGTTGTTCTATCTGGCGGAACACTTCTTCCGGCGTACGGCAGGAAACAATCTCCCAAGCTGTTTTTTCCGGTTGGATTTGTTGTAACATCGCTTGAGTCAGTTGCATTTGGATACGGTCGTCGTCAATCAGTAATATACGGAGAGGACGCTCCGGAGATTCAAGGGGCACAGGAGAGTCCTCCGCAGGAGCCTGACTATTCTGTGTAGGTTGTAAGGGAAGCGTGATAAGGAAAGAACTGCCTTTTCCGGGAGTACTTTCCAAATGGATTTCTCCTTGAAGGAGCTGTACCAGTTTCAGCGTGATGGATAATCCTAAACCGACTCCTTCTTCTCCTTGCGCGCTGCTCAGGCGGGTAAATTCCTTGAAAATCATTTGCTGTTCTTCCGCAGTCATTCCGCATCCCGTATCACGTACGGTGATGCAAAGCTGGCGGCCGTGCATTTTGGCGCGAAGGAGGATATGGCCCTGCTGTGTGAATTTCAGGGCGTTGCTTAACAGGTTGTCCACAATCTGCCGAATGCGGAAGGCATCGCCGGTATAGGTCCGTCGGGTTTCGGGAGAGGTCTTACATTGCAGCTCCAATCCCTTCTTTTCCGCCATAGGTAAGAAACTTTGGGCAATGGTATGAAGCAGTTCGTCCGGATTGAAGCTGACCGGATGCAAATCCATTTTATGGGCTTCCAGCTTATGGTAATCCAACAGTGAACCGACGAGGCTGAGCAGATGTTCGGATGAGCTACGGATGTTGTCCAAGTAGTTTTTGGGACGGTTTTCCCGGACGTGGGGGGCCAGGAGTTCCGTGTATCCCATGATGGAACCTACCGGTGCCTTGATGTCGTGGGTCACGGTCAACATCAATTTCTCACGCGAAACCAGCAGGTCTTCGGCTCTTTTCTTGGCTTTTTCCAACTCGCGGCGGTAATGGTTGCTTTTAGTGATGTCGCGCCATACGATGACGAAAAAGACAATGGCCAGAAGGATGGCAGCCGTAGCAATGAGGCCGGTCGTGAGGGCAGCCTGTTTCCGTACCAGATAGGCTTTCCGGCTTTCTTCTTCCAATCGTTGCTGTTCTTCCTTCTCGATGCTTTCCAGGAGTTGCGTGACGCGGTTGTTGAGTTCGAGACTCGTGTACCAAAGCCGTTCCGCTTGCGCGTTGATGCGTTGTCGCCGTCGGCTGTTATACAGTTTCATGCTGCTTTCTATGCTGTCCAGGATGTGTGCAAGGGTGTCTCTTGCGTTGAATTCCTGATGAATCGTGTCCGTTTCTAAGATTTGCACGGTTTGTTTCACAGAAGTGGTGTCCGCTTCCGGTTTATGAAAAGCGGAAGCCAGTCGTTGGAAGAAATTCTTTTTCGGTTCCTTTACCGTGTAGGATTTGTCTTTCTGTATGATTTGCCGGGTGATATGCGGCTTTTGGACGACGGTGTCTTGGCTTTTGATAAGCAGGTTGATTCGGTGTTGGTAAATTTGCGGGGCGGAGTTGTTCTCCAAAGCCAATACCAACCGTTTCATGTTTTCCTGTTTGCCGGTCAGTAAGGAAGACAATGTGTCGAGCCGGGCTTTTTGCAAAGAGTCGGTGAACAAAGTGTCCAATACGAATATGGTTTGTTGTACGTCCGACATGGATTGCGCGTATTTGCGGTAAGCCTCCCGGCGGCCGAAATAGATGGTCTGGCCAATGTTTTCCGTTTCAAAAAGTTGGCTGACAAGCTGGTGGGTCGCTTTCCGGCGTTCGGCCAACATTTGTTCATTGCCGGATATTCGGCTCAATGAGGTGGTTTGGTGGTAGATATAGTAGATGGAACCTAACAGGAGACAGATTAATAAAAAGTATCCGCAGGCGATTTTGAAGGATGTATTTTGTTTCATAAAAGTAAGGCTATGGCCGTTCATTCCTTTTGCAAAACTAAGAAAAACTTCCGAAAAGAGGGAAGAAGACGGCTTCAAAAGTCCTTTTGCCGCAAAAATCGTATTTTATTGTGGGAATGTGTGATGTCTGGTAGGATGATGCCTCTTATCTTTGGCATCATTTTGTAGATACAACTTAACCTTTTAGAACCGATGAATGTATTAAAAGTAAGGCCCCTGGCCTTGGCGATGTTTTGCGCGTGCCTGTCCGTTCCTGTGGCCGGGCAGCTCAGACAGCAAAGTTTTTTGAGTGAGAAATGGGATTTCCGTTTGGATAAGGACGGAAGGGAGGACGTATGGGAGCAAGTGGACGTGCCTCACACGTGGAATGCGAAAGACGGCACGTCGCCCGATTATTACAGGGGCGACGGCACGTACCGTTACACCTTGTCCGTTTCGCCCGCGATGATGAAAAAACGTATCTTTTTGCGTTTCGAGGCGGCGAGCCAAAAGGCGGAAGTGAAACTCAACGGACAGGAGGTAGGAGAACATGTGGGAGGTTTCAATGCCTTTTGTTTTGAAATCACGCCCTACGTGCATTCCGGCGAGAACCTATTGGAGGTCATCGTGTCCAACCGTAAGGAGTTGAATATCGCCCCTTTGGAGGGGGACTTCACCGTCTTTGGCGGTATCTACCGGCCTGTCTCGCTTCTGCTGTTGCCTAAGGCTTGCATCACGCCTTTGGATTATGCTTCTTCCGGGGTATATGTCAGCCAACAGGTCGGCGAGCGACGTGCGGACTTGTCGGTAGTCACCAAAGTGGACAACGGACTGAAACGGGTGAAAGAATTGTCCGTGAAGACGGACGTGTTCGATGCCGCCGGTAAACTGGTGGCGACGGCCACGACCTCCCAAGCCACAGAAGGACAGGCACGGCTCGATTTTACGAACCGGTTGACGGTGGACAACCCCATGTTGTGGGACGGGCGTAAATCACCTTACCTGTACCGTGTTTTCGTGGAGTTGAAGCGGGGCAAGGAAGTGTTGGACACTCTGTCGCAGTATGTCGGCCTGAGATCTTTCCGTGTGGACGCTGAAAAAGGTTTCATCCTGAACGGGAAGCCTTATAAGATAAAAGGAGTGAACCGCCATCAGGACCGTCCGGACAAGGGGTGGGCTATCTCTTCGGCCGACCACCGGGAGGACATGTCGCTCATCAAGGAAATCGGTGCCAACGGCATCCGGTTGGCACATTATCCGCATTCGGACGAGTTTTACACCCTGTGCGACCGCGAGGGCATGTTGGTCTGGGCCGAGATTCCTTTGGTCGGCAAAGCCTTGGACACCTCGGAATTCACGGAGAACATGAAAACGGAATTGACGGAACTCATCCGGCAGAATTTCAATCACCCTTCCATATTCTGTTGGAGCCTGTGCAACGAGTTGTCCAAAGGGGATGTGAAAGAATTGATTTCGGAACTCAACGGCGTGGCGCACCGCGAAGACCCGGGACGGCTCACGGTGTTGGCCGCGAATGTGGAGAAGCGTCCGGAAAACGCCGTGCCCGACATCATGGCGTTCAACACCTATCCCGGATGGTATTGGGCGATGCCTTCGGAAATGAAATCCACTTTGGAGCGGTGGAACCGCCAATGTGGAAACAAGGGTATCGCCGTGAGCGAGTATGGGGCCGGTGCAAACGTGTGGCACCATTGGCAGACGGGAAAGAAGACGCCGAAGGCCGACGGGGTGTTCCATCCCGAAGAATGGCAGGCCACGGTGCACGAACAGACTTACGATGCCATCAAGCGCAGCGGTTTCGCGTGGGGCTCTTTCGTCTGGAACATGTTCGATTTTGCCAGCGCGTCGCGCAACGAGGGGGATATGCCGGGGATGAACGACAAGGGGTTGGTCTCTTACGACCGTAAGATACGGAAGGATGCTTTCTACTTTTATCAGTCGGAATGGTCGGAAGAGCCGGTGGTTCATATCGCCAGCCGGAGGGATGTGGCCCGCCGGGATTCATTGACGGATGTCAAGGTATATACGAATTGCGAGACCGTCCGCCTGAAAGTGAACGGAAAAGATTGCGGCAGTCCGGAGCGCAACGGAAGCATTTGCATCTGGAGGAAGGTAGGTTTGAAGCACGGGGAGAACCAAGTGGAGGCTTTCGGGCAGCGGGGCGGACAGGAGTTTTCAGACCGTTGTAAATGGGTGCTCTTCTGAGTGGGATGAGGCTTTCGGTAGGTAAATGTTATTTACGGCAGAAAGCCTGAAATCGTTGTGCTGAGATTGGAAAATCGTTCTCAGCACAACGGAAAATCGTTCTGCGGCAAATGATTTTTCGTTTGGCGCAGAACGATTTTAAAATGATAAGTATTTGAATTTTAATAGTTTATAGAATTTGAATAGCTGTTCCGGATATTTTACGTTTTATGCCCTCCGGATGATTTCGGACATAGCTTTTCAATATCCTATCGTGAAGCGTTCCCGATGGTGGTTTTCCTGTTCCAATTCATCCACCATGGCCATGGCATAGTCTTCTACGGAGATGAAACTGTCCCCCTTCTCGTCCACAATCAGGTCGTCCTTCCCGAGGCGGAACTTACCCGTACGTACGCCTTTCTGTAAATTGCCGAGGTTGGCGGCAGGGGAGAAGAACACCCAATCGAGTTCTTGTTCTGCGGTTAATGTTTCCAAAAAGAACTTGGACAGGGATTTCACGCCCGGGAGCCATGCTTCCGGCAGGGTGCCGGCATCCACCAGACGCAACCCTGGTTTGACGAACAAGCTACCTGCGCCTCCCACGACCAGAAAGCGTTTCACGCCGGAGGCTTTCACGGCTTCCAATATCAGGGGATAGACGCGCAAGGTGTCTTCGTATATGTCCGGGTTACCCCATCCCGGATTATACGCGCTTATCACGGCATCCTGCCCGTGGCATACTTGGACGAGGGCATTCCGGTCTTCCACGTCCATGACTTCAACCTTCAGATTCGTGTGGGACTGCGTAAGTTTGTTGGGTGTACGTACGATGGCCGTGACATGATGCCCGCGATTCAAGAGTTCTTCCAAAATGGCGCTTCCTACAAATCCGCTTGCGCCAATCAATGCTACATGTTTCATGACTTGTTCTTTTTTAGGGTTTATACTGTTTGTTCGGTTGATGCTGCAAAGTTCGTCCTTTACAGCCGTATATACAAGTAGGCTCCGAATTCTCAGATACTTACCGGTCGGAAACCAATGTTGTGTATGAGGGGATTATCTTTGGGTGGTTTAACTTGTTTTAACGCGGAAGAATAAGACTGTTTGTACCATTATGGGTTTTTAGTTACTTTTGTAGCGTGATTCAAACATAATGGGTTATGGAAGCAGATAAGCAGAAAGATGAAATCTTTGTCCGGGATTGCCCGATAAGGAACATCCTGTCCCGTATCAGCGACAAATGGTCGATATTGGTGATATTTACGTTGGAGCAGACGGCGGTCATGAGATTTGGCGAACTCCAAAGGGCTATTCCCGATATTTCGCAAAAGATGTTGACGGTGACTTTGAGGACGTTGGAGCAAGATGGTATTGTAAACCGCCGGGCCTATGCCCAGATTCCTCCGAAGGTGGAGTATTCGTTGACATCGCGTGGGCAGTCTTTGTTGCCCCGGTTGAACGCGCTGATTGATTGGGCCAAGGAACAAATGGATGCCATTATGGAAGACAGGGCGCGAAGCGGGCAGCCTGCTTAACCGGATGAAAAGGGAGAGTTTAGGTGAAAGATGTTCACCGGGTTTTTCCGGTTGATGAAAGAGATGGCTTGACAAAAAGGGCCTTTGCAAAAGCAAAGGCCCTTTTTGTTGGTTTCAGCTCTTGGGTTCGGATTATTCCAGAATCACCAAGTCCTTGCCTTCCATGACCGATTCGCCCGGTGCGACGCAGATTTCCGCAATCTTTCCGGCGCGGTCGGACGTGATGTTGTTTTCCATCTTCATGGCATCCAAGATGACCACCGTGTCGCCGCGCTTGATTTCGTCGCCCGGTTTCACTTTCACGTCCACGATCACGCCCGGAAGCGGAGCTTTCACTCCATACTTCTTGGGTTTGTCGATTACGGCGGGCACTCCGGCAGGTTTTACTACTACGGGATGATGTGCCGGCTTTTCCGGTTCGGGCATCTTCACGGTATAGCTCTCACCGTTTACCGTCACGGTAGCCACGTAATTTTCTATCCCCTCCACGGCCACCTCATAATCGTTGCCGTTGATATTGTATTTGTAAGTCTTCATCTGCTTGTTTGCTTTAAAATTTATGTTCAGGCTGTTGGCGTTGCGTGCGTAACTTGGAATTCCACTCCGTATCCGCGTTTCCCAAAGTCAGGACGCCGCTTTCCGACACGTGCATCGTGTAGCCCTGATATTCGTGCAGGGCCAACGTGATGGCAGCCAACACTTCATTGTTTTTAATTTGGTTCTGTTCCATGATGTTTCGGATGACAGGGATTACAAAGGAATATTACCGTGCTTTTTGGCCGGGTTGGTCAAACTCTTGGTCTTCAGTTGGGCCAACGCGCGGATGACACGGAAACGCGTGTTGCGCGGTTCGATTACATCGTCGATATAACCGTATTTAGCAGCCTGGTACGGGTTTGTGAAGAGCTTGTTGTATTCGGCTTCTTTTTCGGTCAGGAAAGCTTTCGGGTCCTCGGCTTCCTTCGCGCCTTTGGCATAAAGCACGGCCACGGCACCTTCTGCTCCCATCACGGCAATCTCGGCCGACGGCCAAGCGTAGTTCAAGTCGCCGCGCAACTGTTTGCAGCTCATGACGATGTGCGAACCACCGTAGCTCTTGCGCAAGGTTACCGTCACTTTGGGTACGGTGGCTTCGCCGTAAGCATACAGCAGCTTGGCACCGTGCAGGATGACGGCGTTGTACTCTTGTCCTGTACCCGGCAAGAAGCCCGGCACGTCTACCAACGTGACCAAAGGTATGTTGAACGCGTCGCAGAAACGTACGAAACGTGCGCCCTTGCGGCTGGCATTGCAGTCGAGTACGCCTGCATAGCAGTTCGGTTGGTTGGCCACGATGCCCACACTCTGGCCGTTGAAACGGGCAAAGCCTACGATGATGTTGCGGGCATAGTCTTTTTGCACTTCAAAGAACTCGCCGTTGTCCACGATGGCTCCGATGACCTCATACATGTCGTATGCTTTGTTCGGATTGTCCGGGATGATTTCGTTCAACGCGTCTTCCATGCGGTCGACGGGGTCGGTGCATTCCATGCGCGGAGCTTCCTCCATGTTGTTCTGCGGGATGTAGCTCAACAGCGTGCGGATGGTGGCCAAGCCCTCTTCTTCCGTCTGGGCCGTGAAATGCGTCACGCCGGACTTGGTGGAATGTACGCTTGCGCCGCCCAAGTCTTCTTGCGACACGTCTTCGCCCGTCACCGTCTTCACCACTTTCGGACCGGTGAGGAACATATAAGAAGTGCCCTCCATCATCAACGTGAAGTCCGTCAGGGCGGGGGAATAGACCGCACCGCCGGCGCACGGGCCGAAGATGCCCGAAATTTGGGGCACTACGCCGGAGGCCATGATGTTACGTTGGAATATCTCGGCGAATCCGCCCAAAGCGTTGATGCCTTCCTGGATACGTGCGCCGCCGGAGTCGTTCAGGCCTATGCAAGGTGCGCCCATTTTCATGGCTTGGTCCATGACCTTGCAGATTTTTTCAGCCATTGTTTCCGACAGCGAACCACCGTTCACGGTGAAGTCTTGTGCGAAGACATAAACCAGACGGCCGTCTATTGTGCCGCTGCCGGTTACCACGCCGTCGCCCAAGTACTGTTTCTTCTCCATGCCGAAGTTCGTACAACGGTGCAGCTTGAACATATCCATTTCCTCGAAGCTGCCCGGATCGAGCAGCATGTCGATGCGTTCGCGAGCCGTGTACTTGCCTTTGGCATGCTGTTTCTCAATGGCTTTTTCGCCGCCTCCCATACGGGCTTTGGCGCGCAGTTCTACTAATTCCTTGATTTTTTCTGTTTGGACACTCATAATCTGTTTTATTTTCTGTTTCAAAAAGAAGGCTTTGATTTTCCTATCCCCTAAAAAACAAGCCACCAGCGGAAGGCTTTCGTGGAAAGCGGTTCCGCCGGTGGTATCAGGTTCAAGGACGAGCCTTTATATGAAGTTCAAAGATTGGATTGAAATTCACTTGGAGTTGTGTTAATGTTCACAAAGTTCGGTCAGTACGCCGCAAGTCGATTTGGGATGCAGGAATGCGATTTGCAACTTCTCTGCTCCGAGACGCGGAGCCTTGTCTATCAGGCGGATGCCTTTTTCTTCACATTCAGCCAAAGCATTGGCCACACCGTCTTCGATGCAGAATGCCACATGATGTACGCCACGGCCTCCTTTTTCGAGGAATTTGGCGATGGGACTGTCCGGGCTTGTCGGCTCCAAGAGTTCGATTTTCACTTCGCCTACTTTCAAGAAAGCGGTCTTCACCTTTTGGTCGGCCACCTCCTCGATGTTGTAGCACTTCAGACCCAATACGTTTTCATAATAAGGCAGTGCGGCTTCGATGCTTTCCACTGCGATACCCAAATGTTCGATATGTGATATCTTCATGACATATAAATTTTAGTTGTTTGCACGCAGGCGTGCTTTTATCATGATGCAAAAGTACGCATTTTGCGGTGAAACAGGAAATAAATTCATGTTTTTTTGGCAGTATCCGTTCCCGTGGTTACAATTCAATCAGGATGCGGGCGTTGATTTGCCGTCCGGTCAGATAGTTGGGAACGGCGTATTGTTGGTTGGTCACGTCCGTTACCCAATAGTATGAGCTTACGTTGCTGATGTCGAACAGGTTGAAGCAGTCCACACCCAGCCATACGTTACGCAAGTAGCGAATGAACTTCTTTTGGTTGCGTCCGTCCTCGTTGTCCAATAACCGGTAGCTCATGCCGATGTCCACGCGTTTGTAGGCCGGGGCGCGGAATACCATGCGTTCCAATCCCGTATGGGGCGGACCGAAGGGAAGTCCGTCGGCAATGCTGGCTTTCAGTGTCATCTTCCACCGCGTCGTACCGGGGAAGAAGTCGCTGAAGAAGAAGTTCAGGTTGTAACGTTGGTCGGTGGCTTGCGGGAAACTCTTACCGTCTACTTTCTGCTGGGCTTTCATCAGGCTGAAGCTGATCCAGGAGTCCGTACCCTCTACAAACTCCCCGAAGATTTTGAAGTCGATGCCTGTGGTGTATCCCGAGGCGATGTTACCTCCGTAGTATACGATTTTCACGTTGTCCACATTGTAGGGAATCAGGTTGCTCAAGGCTTTGTAATAGACTTCCGTGGTGAATTTGAATGGACGGTTCATGAGCTTGAATTTGTAGTCGCCACCCAATACGACTTGGAACGAACGCTGTGACTTGATGTTCCGGTTCAGGTGTACTTTGGTGGAGACTCCGGTTGTCACGGTGTCTCGTAACTCCTTGTAGAAAGGAGCCTGGTAATACAGTCCCGTGGCAATACGGAATGTGAAATCTTCGTTGAAGGAAGGGATGATGCCGAGCGAAACGCGCGGGCTGAACAGCCATTCCTTGTTCCAGTTCCAATAGCTCAACCGTGCCCCGTAATTCAGGGAAAAGATGCCGTGGCTGTTGGTAAACCGCCAAGTGTCCTGTCCGAAAAGTTCGAGGCGGTCGCTGCTGATGCGGTTGGAAGACTTCAGGTTATAAATCAGGTCCAGACGGTTGCCCGTGTGGGGGATGGAATATCCGGCAGAGTCGCGCATTTCCCATTCGCGTGAGTTCTCTTCGATGATTTCGTGTTTCCACGTGAGTCCGGCCTGTATGTCGTGCCCTTTCGGTTTGTGGGAGAACAAGATCTTCAGACTCTTCATGTTGGCATCCAAGTAGTTGCGGGCATGCTCCATGTAGGTGCCTACGCCTAATTGTTCGGTCGTGTGGGTCTCGTCGAGCCAATATTGTCCTTGGATGTCGTATGTTTCCCGTTCCTTGGTGGCGAATGCCGAAGCCAAAAGGGAAAGCTTCGTACGGTCGGTGAAGTTGTGCGACAGGCTCAATGTGCCGAACAGTGTACGGAAGAGGTCTTCTTCCTTTCCGTCGAAATATACACGGAATGACTTGACATCCTGCATCGTGCCGAAATTGGTTTGCCGGTTCGTCGGCAGGAAGTCATATTGGTTCTGGGAGATGTTCCCGATGAAATCCAGGCTCCAACGTTTGTTGGGCGACCAACTGATATAAGTCTGGTAGTCGAGGAAACGCGGGCTGTATTCTCCTTTGGTTTCCAACGACCCCAACATATACTGGTTGGTCTTGTAACGTACACCGTGGGTCATGCTGAAGTTCTTTTTGGCATAACCTACATAAAGGCCGGCTCCCAAAAGGCTGGCCGAAACCGAAGCTTCGAATTTCTTGGGCTTCTTGTAAGTAATGTCCAATACGGACGACATTTTGTCCCCGTATTTGGCGTCGAAACCTCCGGCCGAGAAGTTAATGCTTTCCACCATGTCGCTGTTGATGACGCTCAGTCCTTCCTGTTGTCCGGAACTGATAAGCATGGGGCGGTAAACTTCCACTCCGTTGATATACACACTGTTTTCATCGAAGCTTCCGCCCCTTACGTTATATTGCGAACTCAACTCATTGTGTGTGCTGACTCCCGCTTGTGTGGCCACCAGTTCTTCTACGGCATTTCCGGTAGTGGAGGGCAACCGTTTCAGGTTTTCGGCATTCAGATGTTGCGTGGAATTCATTTGCCGCCGTACTTCCTTTACCGTTACTTCACCCATGTCGATGCTTTGGGTTTGCAGGGTGATGTTGAGCCGCAAGCTGCTTTTGGGACGGACCAGTGTTTTTTTCTTGGTTACGTAACCTATCATGCTGAACGACACGGTCACGGTATCGGCAGTGGAGAATTCCAGTTGGTAACGCCCTTGCAGGTCTGTGGTAGTACCTGCGGCCTGGCCATCGACTTTTACTACAGCAAAAAGTACCGGGTTTTGTTCATCGTCGATGACCCTTCCCGACAGTTTTACTTTGTCTTGGGCGGCAACGTGCAAGGCCATAAGGGTCAGCAGGAAAAGGCAGAATATGGATTTGAAAAGTCTTGTCTTCACTTCGTTGTTTGTCTACTTACGCTTTTTAAATAACGCAAAAATACGCTTTTTTGTATAAAGAACCGTCGATTTATTTGGTGAAACTGTCGATTCCGTCCGGATTTCTTTTCTCCGTAATAGGGAAATCATGTATCTTTGCGCAATGTGACAATAAATATAAGGATAAGGAAATGGAAAAGTTTAGCGAGCTGATTCGCATCCGTCGTAGCATGCGGAAGTTTACGGAAGAAGAGTTGAACCAAGACGAAGTGGTGGCTTTGTTGCGTGCGGCGCTGATATCCCCTTCTTCCAAGGGAGTGCGTCCTTGGGAGTTCGTGGTCGTGGACAATAAGGAATTGTTGCAACAACTGGCGCATTGCAAGGAGCACGGAGCCGAACTGGTGGAAGGTGCTCCCTTGGCGGTAGTCGTCTTGGCCGACCCGACGCAGAGCGACGTGTGGGTGGAAGACGCTTCGGTGGCTACGACCATGATGCTGTTGCAGGCTGAGGATTTGGGTCTGGGTGCTTGTTGGGTACAAATCCGGAACCGTACAATGGCGGATGGAAAACCTGCGGAGGAGATGGTACGGGCCATTCTGCATATTCCGGCGCATCTAAGGGTGCTTTCCATCGTGGCTGTGGGTCATAAGGGAATGGAACGCAAGCCGTTCAATGAGGACCGGTTGCAGTGGGAGAAAGTGCATATCAATACCTTTGACGCACCGGAAGAATGAAAATTGTCTGGATCGGTGCCGGTAATCTGGCCACGCAGTTGGGGGAGGCTCTGCACCGTGCAGGCCATGAAACGTTGCAGGTGTTCAGCCGTACGATGGCTTCCGCTGAAGCTTTGGCCGAACGTTTGGGATGTCCGGCAACGGATGACCTTGATGCCGTGGTGCCGGGTGCGGATGTGTATATCTTCTCCGTGAAAGATGGAGTGTTAGAGGGCTTGGTGTCCCGTATCGCTCCCCGGACAGGGGATGCTTTGTGCCTGCATACGGCAGGGAGTATGCCGATGGATGTTTTCCGTGGTCACGCCCGGCGTTATGGGGTGTTGTACCCCATGCAGACATTCTCTAAAGATTGTCCGGTGGATTTCAAGAAGATTCCGGTCTTTGTGGAAGCGGCTGCCCCTGATGTGCTCGCACAGACGGAGCAGTTGGCATGTTCTGTCTCGGACAGGGTGGAGGAGATGAGTACGGAGAGACGCCGCCGTCTCCATTTGGCAGCGGTATTTGCTTGCAATTTTGTGAACCATTGTTATGCTTTGGCTGCGGATGTATTGGGTAGGGATGGCATACCGTTCGATGTGATGTGGCCTTTGATAGACGAGACGGCGCGGAAGGTCCATCGCCTTTCGCCCGTGGAGGCACAGACGGGACCGGCCGTGCGCTACGACCGGAACGTGATGGATCGCCAGTGCGCCATGCTGGACGGAGAACCGGAACGGAAAGCACTCTATGAAATGATGAGCCGGAGCATCCATGCTTTGGCTTTGAGGAATGAAGCGGAAAGGAAAGAAACAAATGATTAATTACGATTTAAGGAAGATAAAGGCGTTGGCTTTCGACGTGGACGGTGTGCTGAGTGCCGAGACCATCACGTTGCATCCCGGAGGGGAACCGATGCGTTCGGTCAATATCAAAGACGGGTATGCCTTGCAACTAGCTGTCAAGTCGGGCTTGCATGTGGCCATTATCACCGGGGGACGTACCGAATCGGTGCGTAAACGGTATGAGGGATTGGGCATTCCGGACGTGCATTTGGGATGTGCCGTGAAGATAAAGACATACGAAGCCTTTTTGGAACGTTATGGATTGCGGGACGAGGAAGTGCTTTACATGGGCGACGACATACCTGATTATGAGGTCATGCAGCGTTGCGGCTGTCCTTGTGCACCGGCCGACGCGGCTCCGGAAATCAAGGCTTTGGCGGTTTATATTTCCCATTTGAAAGGGGGATATGGATGCGGGCGCGACGTGATAGAACAGGTGTTGAAGGCGCAAGGCTTGTGGTTGAAGGATGAAAAGGCTTTTGGTTGGTAGTAAAACAATGGAAAATATGTTGGAGAACTTGAAGAAATTCCGTCTGGTCTTGGCCAGCAATTCCCCGCGTCGGAAAGAACTTTTGGCGGGGTTGGATGTGGATTATGAAGTGAGAGTGTTGCCGGGCATCGACGAGTCTTATCCGGACGGGTTGTCAGGGGAAGAAATTCCGCAGTACATTTCCCGCAAGAAAGCGGAAGCGTATGAAGCCATTATGCAGCCGGACGAGTTGATTATCACGGCTGATACGATAGTCTGGACGGATGGGAAGGTTCTGGGCAAGCCGAAAGACGAGGCCGAAGCCAAGGATATGTTGCGCCGCCTGTCCGGACGTACGCATCAGGTGATAACCGGAGTGACACTGGTAACAGCCGGAAAGAAAAAGACTTTTGCGACGGTCAGTGAAGTGACTTTCGACGAGTTGTCGGATGAAGAGATAGCGTATTATGTGGCGCACTACCGTCCGTTGGATAAAGCCGGGGCATACGGCATTCAGGAGTGGATAGGCTATGTGGGAGTATCTTCCCTCAGCGGTTCCTATTTCAATGTCATGGGATTGCCGGTGCAACGTTTATATAAGGAATTAAAAACATTATAAAGATAAAGAGACGAATGGAAATGAAATCTTTGATGCGTCTGGCATGTCTGGGTGCGGTGGCTATGGCCTTTGTAGCTTGCGAAGAAGACAAGCATATTTGTACTTTACCGTCGTTTGCCGGTTTCCGCATTGAACCTACGGTATGGAATGCGGGAGATTCGGTTACGATTACGGCAGTACAGCAAAGTCTGGGGGATTTATTGTATAAGGCTGAATACCATTGGAGTGTGGAATGTACGGATACGACTTTCACTAAAGATTATAATGTGGTGTATGACGCAGATAAATCCAACCCATACATCGGTATCCGGCTTCCGGACGATTTTCGCAGCAGGATGGCTAAAATAAATTTCAGCGTCCAGTATAGTTATTCGGCTACGGCTCCGCAATCGGCACCGAGTGGCTCCAATAGCGGACAATCAGGCCTTTACGGTAGTATTACGACTACGGTTGCCAGTCAACTTTATGGTACGGGGCGTGGCTCATACACTCTTTCTTGGTGACAGCCCGGTGGAAAGGATTTTATTCGTTTGCCTCGGAAATATCTGCCGGTCTCCGGCTGCCGAAGAAGTCATGCGGAAGTTGGTGAGTGATGCCGGTTTGGAGCATGAGTTCTTCTTGGATTCCGCCGGTTTGATAGACTATCATGAAGGGGAACCCGCCGATGCCCGTATGCGGGCACACGCTGCCCGCCGGGGGTATCATATCACCCATCTCTCGCGCCCGGTGCGGTATGATGATTTCTTTGATTTCGATTGGATTGTAGGAATGGACGACCGTAACATCAGTAAGTTGAAGTCTTTGGCACCCGGATTGGAGGAAGAAAAGAAAGTCGTACGCATGACGGACTATTGTCGGCTGAAGGTAGTAGACCATGTGCCCGACCCTTACTATGGAGGCGATAGCGGATTCGAGAATGTTCTCGACATACTGGAAGATGCTTGTGCCGGTTTGTTGGATACGTTGCGTGGTGCCCGTTAACGGGTATGCAACGTGTCCCACATCCGTTTGTAATCTTCGGCCAGTCCTCCTTCTCCCGTTTCTTTATATAGGGACGGTAGGTCGTGGCCGGTCTTTTTCATAACTTCCACCACTTTGTCGAACGATACTTGGTGTGCTCCGTCGGTCAGCATGGCATATGAATTGGCATCCATGGCACGGGCGGCAGCATAGGCATTGCGCTCGATGCAGGGGATTTGCACCAAACCGCAAACAGGGTCGCAAGTCAGTCCCAAATGGTGTTCCAATCCCATTTCGGCTGCATATTCGATTTGTGCCGGTGTGCCTCCGAACAACTGGGCTGCGGCAGCGGCCGCCATGGCACAAGCTACGCCCACTTCTCCTTGGCATCCTACTTCAGCACCGGATATGGATGCATTTTTCTTCACGATGTTTCCGAAAAGGCCGGCTGTGGCCAAAGCTCTGAGGATACGTTGGTCGCTGATATGCCGCGATACGGAGAGATGGTATAACACAGACGGCAGTACGCCGCAGGAGCCGCAAGTGGGGGCCGTGACGATTTTTCCACCTCCGGCATTCTCTTCGCTGACGGCAAGGGCGTATGCGAAAAGCAATCCGCGCGTACGCATGGAATGTTGGTAGCCGTCGGCACGGACGTAATAAGATGTGGCCTTCCTTCTCAATCCCAATGGGCCGGGTAACACGCCTTCATGTTCCAGTCCGTTCCGTACGGCCTGTTGCATGGTGTTCCACACTTCTTCCAGATAGTCCCAGATGTTTTTTCCTTCGCATTCTTCTGCATATTCCCAATAACTCTTTCCGGTATGCATGCACCAAGCCAGGATTTCTGTGGCAGAGTTCATCGGGTATATTTCTTCAAACGTCAGGTTCTGTTTTCCCTCTTCACCCAGTGCTCCTCCGCCGATACTGAACACAGTCCAATTCTCTGTGATGTGTCCTTCTGCGTCAAATCCTTGAAACTTCATGCCGTTCGGATGGTAGGGAAGGAAAGTCTTAGGTTTCCAAATGATTGTGGTGCGTGGCTCGTCCAATGCGTCGAGAATCGCTTTGTCTGTCATGTGTCCTTTTCCTGTAGCGGCTAGACTGCCGTAAAGGGTTACTTCAAAACGTACGGCCTTCGGATTGCGTTCCAAAAAAAGGGTGGCAGCTTTGCGCGGAGCCATGGTATGACTGCTTGACGGGCCGTAGCCGATACGGTATAGTTCTTTCAGGGTTATCATTGTAAGCGTTGTTTTTGTCTGCAAAGGTAGGGAAAATCCCATATTATTTATTACTTTTGCCTGTATTTTAAAATGGAATGGATATGTTGACAGCTACACGTAGGGAATGGAACGAATTATATGTGTTTTTCAACCTCTTGGTTCAAGGAGGGATAGTCTTGGGCAACGAAGAGGGGCTACCTTCCGGTCGTGTGTTGCCTATTTTTCAGGTGACGCGGCAGGAGCATGACGGAGAGCGTCGTTACACGGTAGAAGAGGCCGACATCCATGTCGAAGGGGAACAGATGGACGAACGTTTTCCGCGTGAAGACTTCGGCATAGTGGCGGCTATGATTTTTGATACGCTGAAACGGGAACGGAACGAAGAGGTGGAGGCACCCGAAGGGGTGGAGGGCTTTCTCGATGCACTGAAGATTTATAATATGGAAGCCCGGACGGACGACCGTACCGATTTCTACATTACTTTTTACGACAGCAGTTTCCCACCCGTGGGATTCCGCATCTATTCCCGTCTTTGCGCCATGATGCCCTTGTTGGACGGTGGGCGGACGGCCAATTTGAAATTCGAGCAGGGAGGTATCCGTTTCTCCCAACCGGCGGTCAACAAAATCAATTATACGGACGACCCGGACAATCCGAACGGGGTGGCGCGCCGCATACTTTACATCGAGAGCATGGGCGGCGTGTTGAAATACAATGACGTGGCCGACAAAGTGTTCCGCAGTAACCTTTGCATGATAGACCTCAACTTCCCCCGCGTGTTGGCCGAGATGGTGCGTTTGATGCATTTGGACAACGTGAGCCGGGTGGACGAACTGACGGCGCTCATAGAAGAGCGAAACCCGTTGAAAATAAAGGAAGAACTGATTCGCAAACACGGGTATTACCGTTACAAGATGAAAGAGTTCCTGTTGGCTTTGGCCTTAGGCATGCGTCCGGCCAAGCAGTACGACGGGACGGATTCGGCCGTGGCCGGTTTCGTAATGGTGGATGCGGAGGGGCGTATGGTGGCCTATCGTAAGACGGAGCGTCGGGTCTTTGCCGATTTCTTGTTCACGCATACCCGTTTGGAGAAAGGACATCCGGAAAAAGACAAGTATGGTTATTTGGAGCGTGAAAACCGTGCTTACTATTTGAAGTTGAACTTAAAGATAAGTTTTGTGAAAAGATGAAGATCGATCATGTGGCTATGTATGTGAGGAATTTGGAGGCGGTAAAGGATTTCTTTGTGCGTTTTTTTGGTGCCGTTTCTAATGAAATGTATCATAATCCCCGGACTGGCTTGAAGAGTTATTTCCTTTCTTTCGAGGATGGAGCCAAGTTGGAAATCATGTCTCGTCCGGATATGTCGGTCCTGGGAAAAGATATTTATCGTACGGGATATATTCATTTGTCGTTCAGCGTGGGGAGTGAGGAACGGGTGAATAGTCTGACTGCTAAATTACAATCAGCCGGGTACGAGGTTATCAGTGGACCACGTTTTACTGGCGATGGGTTCTATGAAAGTTGTGTTCTGGATTCCGAAAACAATCAAATAGAGATTACCGTGTGAAATCAGAGGAGGTTTACCAACCTTCTCTGATAGTCTTTTAAATCATCTTTCATTTTTTCGAAGCCTTATCGGTTCTTTTTCAGACGTGGTTTCTTCTATTATTTATCTTTGAAATCGCTTTTGAAGTGAATGACATTTTCCAATTTCTCCGGAATACCCGAAGAGCTGTATTTTTCAATCGTTCGTCCTCCGATATGCAGTTGCTTTATGGTCAATTCTTCGATGTCGGAGAAGACGGCTGAAGGCTTTGTTGTGGGTTTCACGAAATAAAGATTCTGTAACACTACTTTTCGTATCATGTGCCGGTTGTCTTTTGTGGCAGGGATAAGTGCCCATTTCTTTGCAGGAGTCCAAAAGGAACTGTTCTTGACGACAAGCTCCCCGTTTGCCGGCAAATCGGAGTTTTCATAGAATTGGACCCTGATGTCTCCGCCCGCTTTCCTTCCTGTTATGGAATGGAAATTATCAAAGTAATACCCTTTTATAGTCCTGCTGTTGGAACCGTTCTGAGGTTTGCCGACCAAGACGTTTCCTCCGATGCGTATGCAATGCGCCGTACGTGTCCATCCGATGGCATTGTTGACGCGGATATTCTCCGAAGCTCCGTCACGGCTCCATTCCATCCGGTCTTTGTTGTAAACACCTGCTGCTGCAAACGTATTACGTATTTCTGCCGGATTGTCGTCTGTGTTTGTGAGGTTGATGGATGGATTCTCCCTATAAGTACGTATTGGGAATTCGTTCGAAGGGTTATAGTGGCCGGTTGCGAAAGTATCATCATTGCCCAACGTAATGGCACCATTAACAGTGATGTCTTTTCCGCTTGATAGGTTGAGGCCGTCTATCCATCCATGGTTATAGGGCGACAACCCCTTAATGTTGTTTAGTTTTATGTCGGTGGCATCATGTGTTTCCCAATTCCATTGCTGGCTGTCACGTATATATGTGTCGTTGAATGTGATATGGCTTGATTTCTTTATTACGGCTCCTCCCTGGTGTGGAGTGTTTCGTGCGTCCTTCCTGTCCATTGCGAAAGTAAAGCAACCTTGTCCGTCATGCATGCCGCGTCCGGAAATGGTCACAAAACAAGAGTTCGCAATGTATATGGCAGGTTCGTTGGCTTCCCGGCATTCTTTCAAACGGTTAATCATGAGCGCATTTTCATCAGTGTAAACGAAAAGGGGCTTTCCTCCCTTTTTATGATCTCCGTTCCAGTTGACGATACGAAGTCCCGACCATATATAAGTTCCGGCCGGTATGTAGAGCGTATTGAGTTCCGGTGTGTTCCTGATTGCCTCCAATGCGGCTTGCAGGGCATCAGAGACGTCATTCCGGTTTCTTGCCCTCATGTCCGGGAATGCTACAATTCGGTTGGTGTAGGGGACGAATACTCCCTTTTCGTAATTCCACGTGAACGTTTTCTCGTCGTTCAGGCTGGCGTCTGCGATACTTCCCGCAGGACGGCATGCTTGTCCGGCAATGTCTGTGATTGGATTGTTCTTTAAGTAATTTTCTGCAAATGCTTTAAAATTAAGAACATTAGGACTTTCCAATGAAGGACGTTCCGCCAAGTCTTCCAAGGGATCGTTTATCAGTGTAAGCTGTGGGTTGGAGGTAGAGGTATCCTGTGGGTCGTCTCCGTTGATGATGACAATGGCGTAGGGTAGTTCTTCGGCCATTTCGAATATGACAGTCTTTTTGTCGGGACTGATTTTCAGTTTTTCTTGTGGATAGAAACGTACAGGATGAATGGTTACACTGCTGATTTCGTCATCTCCCGTCACATTGATTTCAATTTCGGGGGACCGGCTGTTTGAGGCGAAGCGAGCGACATCCATGTTGTGCCCTTGGTTGCCAAAACCTGTATTGTCATAGCGGATTGCAGCAACTCTGATATCTGCCACTTTTACATTAAAGCGTGCAGAGGCTACATCGTTTCTTACATGCGAAGGATATGCTTCTCCTCCAGGTCCTGTTTCAGGGATGGTAAAGGGTACGTATGGATGAACCTTTATACTTTTGGGTTTTGCACTGATGGTTTGACCTGTGAGTATAAGCAGAAATATCATCCACATGATGTTTACCGTTTTCTTTCTAATCATGACTTTCTTCATATTTTTAAATATCTGTTATTCACTGACTCTTTCATGTTTCCGCTGCAAAGGTATGGACTTATTTTGGAAGTGTATAGGACATTTTTTTCCAAATGATGGGACAAATCAACGTGAGTATGTTTTATCTGTTTCCGATTTCCACACAACGGGTTTCCCGTCGGTTGTAATGCCTTCGGCCTCCACGGTTATCACCGTCTTTTTACTATTATTATATAGTTGGATGACGGCTTCTCCCTTGTCGTTGAATTTCACTTTGGGTGTCCAGTAAAGCGTGCGTCGGTAGTCTTTGGCATCGGGCATCGGCTTCTTGCTGTAATCGGGACAATAGAATTCCGTACAGACGGAGTATCCTTTTGCGGCATACCGTCTGTCCCGGTAGGTGGGTCGTACCCCGTCGTTGGGCAGAAGCCGGTAGTCTATGACCACCTCCGGTTGGTTGGTCTGACTGTATTTCCAGCTTCCTTGTTCGCGTGGGACGTAATCGGTATAGATGTACAGCTTGTCCAGATGGCGGAGGCGGTGGTACTTTTTCATTTGTGCGTTAGACATGGACATGCCCGCTTCGGACTCCCTCTTTTGTTCAGGCATAAAATCTAATATCTTTCCATCGTATTGTTCTTGCAGATAGAAATGCCTGTCCATGCCCATGTCTCCGAAAAATGCCGTGGCCACTTGCCTCGAGAATGTCCTCCAGTCGTGCATGCCGCAGTTCAGTCCATAGTCGGCGGCAAGGTTGAAGGCTTCATAAGCGTCGATGACCAAGGCCGGTTTGCTGTGGTCCAATTTTCTTAACCCTCCCCGTTTGCTCCTTACGGTGACTGTATTCAGTCTCCGGTCGGTGAAGCTTTCTTGGCTTGCAGAATCCTGTAAGACAAACTTTTCCTCGAAAGCAGCATCCTGATAATAACTGTATGGTTTGGGAAACACAGGAAAGAACGGGTCGAGTTTGATGTAGAACTCCGGGTAGGCTTGTTCGTCCATAAATCCTTTCCTTTCTATTCTTTTTTTATATTTCTCGCTTTTAGTGCTGTCCGAGGCACTTAGGAATAAAACGTAGTTGTCGCTGACGACAGCCGAAGGCATGTAGAACTTTCCTTTTTGGGTGGTTTGGGATACATCCACGATGTCGCGGTCTTGTATGAACGAGGCGGACACGTTCACTTCCTTTTTCATCTTTTTAATGAGCGGACCATAGAGGTCTTGCAGGGTCAGTACTTTGGCGAGGGCAGGGGCTATGTCTTTGATTCCCATGGCTGCAATCTTATGGTAGTCGGGTGTCGTGGTATAGATGGATGCCGTGGTGTCAAAAATGGCTATGTACACAGAGTCGTAGTAGTTCGTTTCCTCCAAGAGCGAATAGGTTTGGTGCACGCTTCCGCAGAGTGTCTGAATCTTCTCCGGCAGGAATTCAAACTGTGTGTGCTCCAGTCCGGCCATCATTTTCCAGTCGTGCCTTCTCCATCCCTGTACCATCATGAGCAGGTCGAGTGCTTGCCGGTGCAGGCTGTCGTCTGCCTCGAAATACCATCCGGGATTTTCCACGAACCCTTTAATCTCGCTGGCCAACAGCATTTCGGTGAGCATCGTGCCGTTGTCGTAAGTCGTTTCGTCCGTGGCATGATCGCGTATGGCGAGTGAAATGTCCGCGTCTTGGTGCCGGAGTAACTTCATCCTCAGTTCGATAGGTTCGAACGGGGCATATTCCTGTTTTATGCCTTCTACGTTGATGAGCGGTTGGTCATAGTCGTGATGGTTGACGAAAAAGAGGCGGTCTGCATAAATCCGTCCTTCTGCGTTAAAGAGCGTGATTTGGTTTACACCCGTGGGGAGCGATGCCCAATATACGTCCACCGTATCTTTCCCATTGTTACGGGGTGACAGTTTCCTGACGGCCTTGCTTACGCCATTGCATTGTATCTGAATCCCCAATTCCTCCTTGCTTTCGGTGGCCCCTTGTATAATCATCCTCAGTACGCTGTCTTTCCTTTCCACATGCAAGGCGTATCCTTCCTTTTCCACTTTCGGTAACTTCACTTCATAGTCGTAACCTTGGTAATGCAGTCTGGCTTTGTATTCTTCGTTCGGTTTCATGTCTGTTAGGGTGAACACGCCTCTTCCCCGGTTCAATATCCGTGTCCGGGTGATTTCCTTTCCATCGCTATCAATGATGGAAAGTTCTGCATCTAAATGTTTTCCTTCCTCATCGTTGATTTCGAATACCACGTGTCCGTCTGTGCCTTCAATCAGATGTCCTCCCTCGGGATAGAAACGCAGGTCTATTTCGGGCTTCCCTTTCCGCGCCTTGTAGTACCTTCGCATGGGGCGCAGGGTCATGTCTTTGGGGTAACGTCCGGACTCTTTGGGATGGTCGAATACGGGGAATACGCGCGAATACAGCTTGTCATAATCCCGGAAGAAATCCTTGGCCATCTGTTTGTTGTAGAACATATCCTCCGTATATTTTGAATGCGGATGCTCGTGTCGTCCGAAGTTGAGCATCCACCGGGTGTATGCCCGCAGTTCGTAGTATCCGGCATAGAGCGAGTCGGTCAGGGTGAACGCCCCGTGTGCCGTTCCGTCTTCCATCTTCAGTTGCTGCCGTTCCACGAGATAGCCGTCCGGCGTGAGCAGTTCCACATACATGATTTTGCTCAAGTCTGTGAGCCGCCCCTTGTCGCTTCGTGTGACGTATGCTTTATACCATATCGTATCGCCCACGAAGTAGCAGGTGTTGTCGATATGTAGGTACACTTTTTCCTGCGGAAGGCCGGTGCCGAATCGTTTCACGCGGGTAGCAAGGGAATCCACTGATGCAATGTCTTTATGGCTTTGCGCCGAGATGTTCCATACGGTGCAAACAAGTGCATAAAATAAGGTAATTCTTTTCATGTTCTTAGGATGTTTAAGCAAAGTAATAAAAGATTTGAAGAACAATATGGGACGTTTCGTAACAAATCATGGGACATTTTCAAGCAACTATTTTTTTTCGGAGCTTGATTCCCTTCTTTGCTTCCCTCTACGGTCTTACGTGGAGAATATAGGATATGGTAAGTGGCAAAAAATAGGGATAATCACCTCTTTTGCTGTTAAAAAGTAGCCGGATAAGCCTTCGGGCTGACATCTGGGTTGAAGCTTCAGCCCGAATCTGTGAGGATGGTTTGCATAAATATACGTATATCAAGTATTCTTTTGCATAAACGCTGCATATCGGCGTACCGTTCACAGCCGAGTAAAAAATCAATCTCATGAGAACGGGATTTTTATACGAGCATGTCATTGGCGTGTTGTCCGCATGTCGTGGCGGCGGTTCCTTTTTTCCGTGTGGAAAATCGGCCTTCAACGGGAGTGGAATGTGCAGAAAGGGGCGTTCGCAGATTTATTTGGAGATTCTCCGATGACATGAAAAATAGCACAAAGCGCAAGCAGAAACGGGTTTTTAATAAGCACGGACGGCGGACTGTGCGGAGCAAATGAGGCGGACGGTGGCAAAATGACGGGAATGGGCGCACTGGACTGGCTTTTTGATTTTACAGGAACCGGCGTGGCTGCGATATTTTCCGTCCCGACCGGATTCGGGGCGGAATATCCGATTCTCGGGGCATTATGGAATACAAAAAGTCAGAAGGAACATTTTGTCATTGCTCCTGTCTTCCGTTTAAAATTCGTAACTTTGCACGAAGTCATAAGAGAGAGCAGACACATGAATAATCTATACGAAGAGCGGTTGGGTACGGACCGCATGCTGCCGTTGGTGTTCCGAATGGCCCTTCCGGCTGTGGCCGCACAAATCGTCAACCTGCTTTATAACATCGTGGACCGTATTTACATCGGCCATATTCCCGGTATCGGTACCGACGCGTTGGCCGGTATCGGAGTGACCAGTTCGGTCATCATCCTGATTTCCGCTTTCTCCTCTATCGTGGGGGCGGGAGGCGCACCTTTGGCTGCCATCGCGTTGGGGCAGGGCGACCGGGAGCGAGCTGGCAAGATATTGGGGAACGGACTGGTATTGCTCCTGCTTTTCACCGTCCTGACATCGGCCACGGCCTACCTGTCCATGCATCCCCTGCTGATGGCCATCGGGGCATCGGAACATACGATAGGTTATGCGATGGATTATTTGTCGGTGTATTTGTTGGGGACGTTGTTCGTGGAGGTCTCGGTGGGGCTGAACACTTTCATCAATACGCAGGGAAGGCCGGGCATAGCCATGTGCTCGGTCATCATCGGCGCGCTGCTGAACATCGGTCTCGATCCGCTGTTCATTTTCGTGTTCGGCATGGGCGTGAAAGGGGCGGCTTTGGCCACCATCCTCTCGCAGGCTTGCAGTGCCTGGTGGGTGTTGCATTTTCTGACCTCGCGCAAGGCCACGTTGAGAATCGAGCGGAGGTATATGCGTCCCGACAGGAGAATCATCGGTGCCACGTTGGCCTTGGGCGTGTCCCCGTTCATCATGGCCAGTACGGAAAGTCTGGTGGGTTTCGTGTTGAACAGCGGTTTGAAAGTGTATGGCGACATCTATATCAGCGCATTGGCCATCATGCAAAGTGCGATGTTGGCCGTCAGCGTGCCGCTGACAGGGTTCGCACAAGGTTTTATTCCCATCGTGAGTTACAACTACGGCCACGTGAACCGTGAGCGGGTGAAGGACTGCTTTAAAATCGTGGTCCGGGTGATGTTTTCCTTCAACCTGCTGCTTGTCCTTTTCATGATTTTGTTTCCCGGATTGGTCGCTTCGGCTTTTACGTCCGACGAACGGTTGATAGCCACCGTGGAGCATACTTTGCCCGTGTTCCTGGCCGGTATGACGATTTTTGGCCTGCAACGGGCTTGCCAGAACATGTTTGTTGCGCTCGGTCAGGCCAAGGTGTCCGTTTTCATCGCCTTGTTGCGCAAGGTTATATTGTTGGTGCCGTTGGCTCTGCTGTTGCCGCGCTGGATGGGGGGTATGGGCGTGTACGCCGCCGAGGGTGTTTCCGATGCCGCCGCAGCCGTTTGCTGCACTTTGATTTTTGTTTGGCAGTTCCCGAAAATCCTGCGTAAAATGGCAGGGCAATAATTCATTGCATGTCATTTTCCTGTGTTGTATTGTCTTTGCATTCTTATGCGTATTGTTGTAGGGTCAAAGCTTTCCTTTCATAGCTTTTGATTTGTTTTTCTTCGAAAATAGCGATAAAAAGTCGATATAGTCCTATTCTTTGACGGATTAGTGCAACTTTTTAGACGTTGAAAAAGTATAATTTTGTAATAGGAAAACGAACAAGCGTTTTCTATGATGTGACTATTCACGAGTGATCATATAATTTTTAACTTAATTTTCTGCAAAAATGAAAAACAAATTACTGGCCGTCATGGCACTTTGTGGTGCGACATCCACCTTACCTTTATGGGCTGCATGGGAAGACCCAGAGTTACAATTCGTAGAACCGAACTTGTCTACTGATGGAACAGGAGGCGGGGTGTACTATATTTATCATGTAGCCACGCAGAAGTTCATGGGGAATTATAATACACGTTTGATTGTGGACAATCAAGGTCAGGAGGTGACTTTGACTTATGGTGAAGATTATGAATTAAGTCGCCGTCCGGAATCGGACGCAGAATATTTCACAGGAAGGGGGTGGCGTTTGAGTATGATGAATGCGCCCACCAATGGGGGATATCATGAGTTGTTCATTAATACGGGTGGTGCTGAGATTTATGTAGATCATAACAAAACGGGACATATTCTGTGGAAAATCGTGCCTGAGGATGGTGTATACCGTATCAAGGTGGTTGATGAAGATAAGGTTTACGGTGTGTCGGCTAACGGAGGTTTGTATGCCAATTCATACATGGCGGTCAGCGAGGGAGAGACCGAGGTAGATCCGTTGATAGACAAGAGTATGGCGGGATATGAAAATGCTGGAGATGAATGGAAGTTTGTGTTGCCGGATACTTATGAGACTTATTCGGCCAAGAAGAAATTGAAGGAACAGTTGAGCCGGGCTGACGAAGTAGGCTTTACAGGCTATGGTGAATATGCAGACGTTTACGAAAGTCCCGATGCCACGGCTGAGGAAGTAGTAGTAATGACAAGCCGTTTGAAACAAGCCATTACGGATTGGCAGAGTTCAAGTGCGACACCGGAGAGCCCCGTGGATTTTACCAATGTGATAGTCAACAATTCATTTACAGATGGTATGAATGGTTGGGCTACTGTGGGTAATCCTTATATTCAGTCTGGATACAATTTTGAAACAACCGATCACCAATACAAAGTAGATCGTTTTGTAGAACAATGGACGTGGGGAAACTTGGGTTCGGTGGAGGTGTCTCAGGTTTTGGAGAATATGCCGACAGGCAGGTACCGTTTGACGGCCAATACTATTGGGTATCAGCAGTCGGATCGGGCCATAGTACCTGTGGGGGTATATCTTTATGCAGAAAATGGAGGTGTCGAGTCGCGTGCGGAAGCTCATACTTTGGAGTTCGGCGGATTGAAAAACGGGGTTCTTGTGGAAGAAGAGCCCCAGCTCCGTAACACGGTGTTGGAGTTTTTTGCCATGGATGGAACTATTAAGGTGGGATTCAAGACGGTGGAAACAAACTGTAACTGGGTTGTGGTCGATAATTTTAAATTGGAATATCTGGGAAAAGTGGAAGGAGGCATGGCCGAAGAATTGAAGAAAATCATTACACAGGCTGAGACATTGAAAAATGACTATGACCTTCTGTTTAAGAAATATTCGGTTGCCGGTGAAGCCCAATTTAACCAATTGATAGAGGTGGCTAAGCAGGCGGTATCCAATCCGGGCATGGATGACAACACGTTGGGATTACTGATTACTTCATTACAAGAAGGCATGGAGGTGTTAAAAGCCGATGTGAATGCCTATGAGGTGTTGAAGGCTAAAAGTGAAGAGCTTCTTACGGCATGGGATGAATCGCCTTATGCGGAGTTGGACTTCCCCGATTATGAGGAATATGTGTATGGTTTGGATGACGCTTATGAAAAGAGGACGTTCGATCCGGCAGAAGTGGATAGCATACAGTCTCGTGCTGATAAGATATGGATGTCGTGTGTAAGGGAAGCTTTGGTAAACGGAGAAACAGATAATGTGACCGGTCTGATAGTGAACCCAGACTTCGATAGGGGAGGAGAAGGATGGGCTAAGACGGGTGATGGTAGTTACAGTCAGAATCATTCTCTATCAGAAGTGTGGAATGGGAGAGAATGGGAAGTCTATCAAGAAATCAGCAATTTGCCTCAGGGATCGTATAAGATTGCCATGCAAGGCTTCTATTCTCCAAGTTCTACAAATCAAAACCAATGGCATGAAGGATGGGGGCGGGAAGGTGACGAAACGAACAAAATATTGGGTTACCTTTTTGGTAACAATGCTTCCGAACCGCTTCTTCATATAACAGCGTGCCCACAAGAGGAGAATGTGGCAGGAAATTGCGAGGAGGTGACATGGACCGGTGAAACGTTTTTGGCCGGAAAATGGTTGTGTAACGGGACAAGTTCTGCGCAAGTTATTTTTGAGGAAAATGGAAATAATTACCTTAATGTTGTGGATTGTTATGTGGGTGAAGACGGGAAACTCCGCGTGGGTGTAAAGATGTCGGCTGTGACTTGGGGGGATGCTTGGGTAGTCTATGATAGTTTCCAGATAAAATATTTGGGTGTCGGCAATATGGAAGGGGCTCAAGCGGCCTTGGATGCCTTGATTCGTGATGCTAAGGAAATGTTGTCTTCCGATTCTTTGACTACGCAGGAGGCCAAGGACGGTTTGAGCAAAGCCATAGAGGCAGCTTCTGCCATAGGTAACTTGACTCCTGAAGTTTATAAAAAACAGACGGAAGTGCTAAATACAGCTATTGAATTGGGACAAGAGTCTATGGCGGTGGCTTTTGCATTGAAGACTAAAACTTTCAATCATAAAGAAAAGTTGACCGGTACGGGTGAAGTTAGTTACGAAGCATACATCGGGACTGAGGGATACGGTGAACTGAATACTTTGGTTGATGAAATCCTCGACGGCAAGATTGTAGGGCAAGGAATATTTACTACTATGGATGAAATCAACGGTTATTCCGTTCGTTTGGATAAGGTTTATTCTAAGATGTTGAGTGCTCATATCGAATTCGCTAAGGCTAGCAAAAACTTCCCGGTAGATGCCACGGGTCTGATTGTCAATCCGGGTTTTCAGACCAAGAGTGAGAATGAACAAGGAGAAATCGTAGACGTAAAGTCTACCGACGGATGGATTATGGAATCTTTAACTAATATGACAGGGGCTACGGATGCCACGGTCTGTGAAATTTACAGTGATAGCAGCGAGGTGTATCAACCGTTGTACAACGTGCCTGCGGGATATTACCGTGTTGTGTTGAACGGTTTCTATCGTGCGGGTGGTTATATCGAGGCCGGTGTGGCTCGTCGTGATAGTATGGATGCCCAAAATGCCGAATTGTTTATAGAGTCCGGTGAGGGTAAATGGAACGAAAAGTTGCTATCCATTTTCGATAATGTCAGTGAATATAAATATGAAACGAGTGATGTGGCTTTGCCTGATTCTCTGTTTCCGGAATCCGATATGTTGTATCATTTCATCATTAACCAACCGGGAGGAGCAAAACTTGCTTTTGAAGACGGGGCGTATGAGTGCGAAACGTATTTCTATGTAGGAGAAGGCGAAGAGCCTGTATTGGGTGTACGCAAGACAGGGATGATGACGAATGACTGGTCTTGCTTTGACAACTTCCGGCTCTATTATTATGGAGATGGGGATGCTAACAAACCGGATGGTTTCGTAGATAGTATCGACGGTGTAGTTACCGATGGTATGGCTACCGTGGTAAGCTCCGTATGGTATACGCTTAACGGCATACGTGTGGTTGAACCGAAGCAGCGTGGCATCTATATTCGTCAGGACATGATGAGCGATGGAACGAAAAAAACTGTGAAGGTATTAGTTAATTAGTGTTTGTTGATAAATTCTCAAAGATATGGAAAACAAATTCAAATCTTGGCTATTCGTATGCGTCCTGTGGCTCTCAACACTACAGATAATCTTTTTTTCCAGTTGTAATGACGACCTTGCAACCGAAAACTACTATACCTTTACTGGTGAGATGATGAGCGACTTTCTGAACAATCATGAGGATTTCAGCCAATTCAAACGCATTGTGGAGCGAGCCGGAAGAATGGATCTACTAGCCAGCCGGGGGGCACGTACGCTTTTCCCTCCTATAAATTCCGGAGTGGAAGATTTCCTGAAAGAAAACGGATATGCCTCTGTTGAAGAAGTTCCGGAGTCTTTCTGCGATACCTTGGTCAAGGCCTGTTTAGTGGAACGTGCTTTATATACATATAATCTTTCCGAAACTCATCAGGAAAGTAACCAGCTTGACCTTCCTGTAATTATTGTGACCGACGGTGACACGGTCGACTCTAACGGTATGACACTCAGTGTCATCAATCGGCGTGCAGTCATCATCAATGAATTGAAAAACGATTCCGTAGAAAACGGTGTGGTACATCCAGTGGATAAGGTGATAGTCCCCAACACCAGCTTGGGAGCCAGTCTCTTGGATGAGAACCACAAAGATTTTGCTATTTTCTATGAAGCCCTCAAACGGACTGCTCTGCTCGATTCTCTGTCCCGTTATCGCGATGACGATTATGAGGTCTGGAAAAACAATTATGTTCCATTTACACAAAGCATGCATATCGGAAACGAAGACTACGTAGGTAAACGGCCGGATCATCGGTACAGTGGTTTCACCCTTTTCATTGTACCCGACAAAATCCTCTATGAGAAATATCCTGACCGTTTCAGCGAGGATATGACTATGGATCAAAAAATCGATGCTTTATATGATTTAGCAGTAGAAAAATACGATGATAATGTTTCAGCCAGCATTTTCGGATTAGATAAGATAGAATCCGTTACCGGAAAAACATATAAGGAGTTGTATTGGAACAAATCCTCCTTGAAAAGTAGGCATAACCCTTTGAACATGCTTCTTTCCTATCATATCCTGGATCGTCTGTTCACCAGTACGGCCAAACTTATCAATTGCTGGCAAGTCAACACGGCTTATGCCGATCCCACGGAATGGGTAGGCACAATGCTCGATTTCTCTACAGTCAAACTGGAAAAGGTGTATCGTACAATTGATCCATCCGTGGAGTATGAAAGAGATTTCTACATAAACCACAGCGAAGCTTGTGTATATAATAACTACGAACGTATCCGAGGTGCACATCTGACGATTCCTGAAGATGCCGATAATTTCTCATTGAATGTGGCATATTATTATGTGGATGACGTATTGGCTTATGACCAGACCATGCGTAACAAGGTGATGAACACACGCATGCGCATTGATGTCCTGACGTTGTGGCCGGAATTGACCACTAATAATATACGTCTCTGTGGAAATCCCACACAGGCTTACAACGCCGGAGACAACAGCGAAGAGGGAACTGAAGCAGGAGGGCACAATTGGTATCTTCCACCGGGTTATCTGGAGAACGTGAAGTTCAGCGAAAATACCATTTTCTTTTTAGAGCGTCCCATTGTTCAATGGTCTAATATGGGAGGGGATGTGGTCGGTATATTGGGGACAAGTTATGACATAACTTTCCGTTTGCCGAATGTTCCTCCTGGCACGTATGAACTACGATTAGGCTATACTGCTTTGGCTTCTCGAGGAATTGGCCAGGTTTATGTGGACGGCATTCCGCAAGGGCTTCCGATGGATATGCGTATTTTTGGAAACGATGGAAGCATAGGTGGGCTTTATAACGGATGGTCTGGTTGGCGCAACAAAGATGAGAATACAAGCGGAATCTATTCCACGGAAGAGTTGGAAGAAAACGCCCGTATCATGAAAAATAATGGTTACTATAGTGCTCCCAAAAGCCTGTTTTGGGGAAATGATGGGAATGACGCACCGAGATATAGTGCCAATACATGTACTAATTATTATAACTGTGTGAATTTGCTGCGCCGTAAAATCTGTAACGTAGAAGTAAGACCTAATACTCACCATTCCGTACGTCTACGCTCCGTATTGACCAGTGGTGAAACCTCGGACTTTACACTTGACTTCATGGAACTAGTTCCGATAGACATTTGTGGAGCCGGAGGGCTTGGAGAAGATCTTTACTGATAAGGTTAAAATATCCCGGAGCTATTGCCGTTCACCACGACGGTGTATATATCCGATAGATTGTCTGATGGTTTGTTGATGTGAGATTTTGTTCTTATTGTCCTATATTTATGTGATATTATCCTATAAATGAAAAATGAGAAGAATATATCTTTGCCACTTTGATGAAAAGCAAAAAAAAATATATATATATGAAAATAGAAGAGGTTATAAATTCGTGGAGGAGTTTTATTGAAACAAGAAAGACTGGAAGGTTTTGTTTCCAGTCTATGACTGGTGCCGCATTGTGTTTTTTTATATTTGTCGGCTCTGTTTCTGTAACGGCGGCGGACGACGGTTATGTCATGCTAAAGAATGGGGTATATTGCCGTACGGCGGACGGGCGAATGCGTGTGGAGTTCGTGAGTCCGGACATCGTGAGGGTACGTTATACGCGTGAAGCCGATTTTTTGGGGAACGGTACTATAGTATGCGTGGAGCGGACGGAAAACAAGGTTCCTTTTCAGGTAGCTTCGGTGTCAGGGGGGCTTTCTTTGCAGTCGGACAGCCTGGAAGTGCGGGTGGATTTGAACACTTGTGCCCTCACTTATAAGGATGCCCGCACGGGAAAGGTTTTGCTTTCCGAGCGTCAGGACATGCCGCGCGAGGCGGAGAAGACGTATATGGAAAACGTCGTTTACGACCCGGATAGCAGGCGAATCGAGAAAACGGCCGACGGAGAGAAGGAAGTGATGGACGTGCTTCGCCGCGACACGGTGGGGTGGACTTGGAAGTTCAGGAATCATTTCCGCTGGTCGGAAGGCGAGGCGCTTTACGGTTTGGGATGCCACATGGAAGATTTCCTCGACTTGCGGGGCAAGACGATGTACCTGTGCCAGCATAACCTGAAAGAGATGGTACCGGTGTTGAACTCCACGGCCGGCTACGGCCTGTTGTTCGATGCGGGTTGCGGGATGAAGTTCCAAGACGGGGCGGAAGGCGGTTTCATGGAATTGGAAGCCGCCAAGGAGGTGGATTATTATTTCATGAAAGGATCTACGATGGATCGCGTCGTGGCCCAGTACCGCAAGTTGACGGGACAATCTCCGATGATGCCCCGGTATATTTTCGGTTACATTCAGTCTAAGGAACGCTATACCCATTCGAAGGAGCTTGTGGACGTCGTGCAGGAATACCGTCGGCGGCAGGTGCCTTTGGATGTCATCGTGCAGGATTGGAATTATTGGCCTGGCGGACAGTGGGGGTACATGAAGATGAACCGTGAAAACTATCCCGACCCGCGTGCGTTGGCAGATTCCATACATGCGTGGGATGCCAAGCTGATGGTGTCCATTTGGCCCAACCCGACGAACTGCCCCCAGACGAAAGACTTTGAGAGGCGTGGCTTTATGTTGCCCCGTTCTGTGTATGACGCTTTCAATCCCCTGGCCCGGGCGCGCTATTGGGAATATGCCGACGGGGAATTCTTCGGCAACGGTTTCGATGCTTGGTGGTGCGACTGCACGGAACCGTTGGATGCGGATTGGAGACCGATGCCCGAAGGATACGGTTGGGACAGCCATAAAGAACGGTGGAAAGGGAATCTGGCTTTGTTGGACGGTGTGTTGGGGGCTGAGCGGAGCAGCCTTTTCTCGTTGTATCATTCCAAGGGGCTGTACGAAAACCAGCGTGCCACGACCGACCGCAAGCGAGTGGTGAACCTGACGCGTTCCAGTTATGCGGGACAACAGCGTTATTCTACCATCACGTGGAACGGCGATACGCATGCTTCGTGGAAGTCGTTCGCCCAGCAGATTCCGCAGGGGTTGAATTTCATGGCTACGGGCTGCCCTTATTGGACGGTGGATATCGGTTCGTTTTTCACGCGGAAAGGGCGCGAATGGTTTCGTGCGGGAGATTTCGATGCCGGCGTGGACGATATGGGTTACCGGGAATATTACGTGCGGATGCTGCAATACGGGGCATTTTTGCCTCTGTTCCGCAGCCATGGCACGGACACTCCGCGTGAGATTTGGCGGTTCGGCCGGCCGGGCGAGCCTTTTTATGACAGTATCCTGCGCATGATTCGTTTACGTTACCGCCTGATACCTTATATATATTCTTTGGCCGGGAAGGTCACGCAAGAAAGCTATACCATGAGCCGGTTGTTGGCTTTCGATTTTGCGGACGACGCCCGTGTGCACGACATCAAGGACGAATTCATGTTCGGTCCGGCTTTTCTGGTGTGTCCCGTGACCCGTCCGATGTACTATGATAAAGGTTCCGTGGCTTTGCAGGGTGTGGAAAAGGCTCGGGCCGTATATTTGCCGGAAGGTACGGACTGGGTGGATTTCTGGAGCGGGAAGAAGTACCGGGGCGGCCGGGATGTCAAGGCGGATGCGCCAATCGACAAGATTCCCTTGTTCGTGCGCCAGGGTTCCATTGTTCCGATGGGGCCGGTTGTGCAGCATACGGGAGAGTTGCCGGGAAAAGAACTTACCATCGTGGTCTATCCCGGAAGGGATGCCGTTTTCACCCTGTATGAGGACGAAGGCGACAATTACGGTTACGAACAGGGGCGTTTCTCGACCATCCGGATGGAATGGGACGATAGCCGGGGTGTATTGTCCGTCGGGCAGCGCGAAGGTTCGTTTCCCGGTATGGAGGAGTCCCGCAAGTTCCGCGTGGTCTTGGGCGGCAGTGCGGACGAGGTGTTCCGTGAAGGGGCGGGTGTAGAAGTCCGTTACGACGGGGCGGCCACGGAATGCCGCTTGTGAAGTGGGGGAATGGCGGAAAGCAATTATTCAAAACATTAATCATATCATTCTGATGGAAACTTCGAAAGCCCGCATCCCTTATCTTGATTTCTTGAAGTTTTTTGCCATTGGCAGTGTCTTGTTGGGGCATTCTGTGGAACAACTCACGGGGAATGACTATTGGGATAACCCTATTTGGAGTTTTATTTATACTTACCACATGCCGCTGTTCATGTTGCTGTGCGGTTATTTCTTCGGTTCTTCGTTGAAGCTCACTTTTGGAGAACTGTTGAAAAAGAAGTTCGTGCAGTTGCTCTTGCCCTCGGTGACGGCTTTTGTCATAGTGTGGACGGCGGTGTCCGTCATGGGGCATAACCCGTGGCCGGCCCTGTTCACTCCCGATTGGATGGGGTTTATGAACACGGTGTGGTTCTTGAAATGTGTGTTTTTGTGTTATTTGGTGGGATTCTTGTCCATCCGCTTGTTCCGGAATGTTTGGCTGGCAGCCCTCGTGACTGTCGTGTTGTCCGGCATTTTGCCCTATGGCGGCGTGGCGAACTTCAACTTTATGCTTCCCATGTTTTGGGTGGGATATGCTTGTAAGCTGAATCAATCCCTTTTGGACCGCCACCGCAAATGGTTTTTAGGGATTTCCCTTGTGGCTTTTGGTGTTATGCTGCCATTTTGGTCCGGGAGGCTTACGGTGTATATGGTTTCCACTCAGGTGTTGGACTGGGGGACGTTCACGTGGGACGTGCAGAACCTTTCTGTGGTGCTCTATCGTCTGGCGATAGGCATTGCAGGCAGCATGTCGTTTTTCCTGTTGTCTCCCTACGTTTACCGCCTTATTGAGGGTAAAGGAATCGCAACGGCATTGAATGGCATAGGACGGTCTACTTTGGGCATTTATTGGTTGCAGACTTTTTTGTTGGAATACCTGTTCAACAGTCTGGGATTTTATGTACCCATGATTTGGACGTTTGTCCTGCCGCCATGTCTGGCCTTGGTCGAACTGGTGGTTTGTTACCGTTTGGTGTTGCTGTTCAAAAGAATGTCTATATTCGTTTGTTCGTGTTGGGTGAAAGGTCGTTTTCCGGGGGCTCTCTCACCTTTGCGAAAGCCAATGCGTACGGAGGGATGGAAATGTCACGCCAAGTTGTTTTTGCATGGCATGGAAAGAGAATCGTGATAAAAAAGTTTTTTATCCTATCTTTTTGGTGGTTTTGTCCTATTATGATGGGTGGAAAGGGCGTATCTTTGCAGTAGGAATAAATGATACGGGTGTATGAAGGCACATTATTGGTTTATACTTTTCCTTTGGGTAGCCGTTCGGATGGAAGCAGGCGGCAAGATGGCCGTCAGCTCTTCTGCGACGGAGATATTGTTGCCGTTTCCAAGCCATGACGTGGAATTGGCTTCTTCGTGGGTTAAGCAGCGGGAAAACCTGAATACCGCTTTCCTTAAGTCGTTGGAACCGGACAGGTTATTGCATAATTTCAGGGTGAACGCAGGCTTGCCTTCCGTGGCAAAGCCCTTGGAAGGCTGGGAGTCGCCCGGCGTAGGGTTGCGGGGACATTTCGTGGGACATTATCTTTCGGCTGTATCAGCTTTGGTGGAGAGATATGAAGATGCCGGGTTGGCACGGAACTTGGAGAAGGTCGTCGAGGGCATGTATGCCTGCCAGCAAGCACACGGCAACGGTTATTTAAGTGCTTTTCCCGAAACGGACATAGAGGTGTTGGAGACGCGTTTTACAGGTGTGTGGGCACCGTATTATACGCTTCACAAAATCATGCAGGGACTGTTGGACGTGTATCTCCGCACCGGGAATGAAAAGGCATACGCCATGGTGGAGGGCTTGGCCGGTTATGTGGACAGGCGCATGTCGAAACTGGATTCGGCGACTGTCGCACGCATGATGTACACGGCAGATGCCAATCCCCAGAATGAGATGGGGGGCATGAACGAAGTGTTGTACCAACTTTACTGTGTATCCGGAAAACCCCGGTATTTGGAACTGGCTTCCTTGTTTGACCCCTCATGGTTTTTGGAACCCTTGGTGCGGAACGAGGACATTCTTTCCGGATTGCATGCCAATACGCACATTGCTTTGGTGAACGGTTTTGCCCGGCGGTATGAGTCCACGGGGGAGGAATGTTACGGGAAGTCCGTTGCGAACTTTTGGAATATGCTCATGCATTCCCATGCGTATGTCAACGGCACAAGCAGCGGTCCGCGCCCGAACGTCACGACCGAGACTTCGTTGACGGCAGAGCATTGGGGCGAACCTTGCCATCTGTGCAATACTTTGACCAAAGGCATTGCGGAGAGTTGCGTGACCCATAACACGCAGCGGTTGAATGCCAGTCTTTTTTCGTGGACGGGTAATCCATGTTATGCGGATGTTTACATGAACATGTTCTATAATGCGGTGCTTCCCGTGCAGAGCCGTTCCACGGGAGCTTATGTTTACCATTTGCCGTTGGGGTCACCTCGTCATAAGGCGTACATGGCGGACAACGACTTCAAGTGTTGCAGCGGGTCTTGTGCCGAAGCTTTTGCCAAATTGAACAACGGCATTTATTATCATGACGACTCGGCCGTGTATGTGAATTTATACGTGCCTTCCAAAGTGCATTGGGCTGATAAAAAGGTCGGTTTGGAACAAGCCGGGGGATTTCCGGTGGAACCGATAGTGGATTTCACCGTGTCGGTGCGCCGTCCGGTGGATTTCGTGTTGAATTTGTTCATACCCGCCTGGACGGATGGTGCAGTGGTATATGTGAACGGCGAGAAGCAGGAAATGCCGGTACGTCCGTCTTCCTTCCTGAAGCTTTCAAGGCGTTGGGCAGATGGTGACAGGGTACGGATAGAGTTTCGTTACGCATTCCGTTTGCAGTCCATGCCGGATAAGGAAAATATGTTGGCTGTGTTTTATGGCCCGATGCTGTTGGCTTTCGAGACCCGTGACGAGGTGATATTGAAAGGCAACAAAGATGAGATACTTGCAGGATTGTCGTTTGCGGATAGTGAGTCCGGACGTTTTGTCCTGAAGAACGGAGAACGCGAGTTTCGGCTTCGCCCCTTGTTTGATGTGGACAAGGAATCCTATGGGGTATATGCCACGATACGGAATTATTGAGGGGCTGCGCGACTGTGATCTGAATATAGTATGTATTTTAATGTGAAATAATTAAAAAAGAAAAAGAATGAAGACAGGAGTTTTGAAATGGGTGTGGTGCTTGGGACTGGCCGTGGGGCTTCCTTCCTGTAGTGGAGTAGAAGAACAGGAAGTGGTTTCTCCGGACAGGCACTTGGTTGTGGGCATGACAGAACTTGACAAGGGTGAGTATGGCGATGTGTCTTTCGAGGTGTATTATAACGGGGAACGGGCGTTGCCATTGGTCAATTTGGGAGTGGAAACGAACCGGCAGAAATATGCCGGCAACTTGAAATTTAAAAGCGTATCGGAGGCGAAGCCGATATCGGATGATTACCGGATGCTTACAGGAAAACGCAGTCATTGCGTGAACCATGGGACTGAAAGGGTTTATTCTTTTGAGAATGAGGACGGCAACATATTGGACGTGACCATCAGGGCGTATGATGACGGTGTGGCCTTTAAATACGGGGTGAAGTCTGTTGCGCCGGAAGAGTTTGTCGTGGATGAACATACGGCATACGATGTTCCCCAGGGGGTGAAACGTTGGATGCAGCAGTATACGTTGGGATATGAAGGTTTTTATCCTTTGTCCACTAATGGCAGGTTGGATGGGCTGCCGGATGCGAATCTTTGGGGCTATCCCGGACTTGTGGAATTACGGGATTCCGTATTTATGTTGATGACGGAGGCGAATATCCGGCGGGGACATGGAGGCTCTTTCTTGTGTAATGCCGACAGTGCCGACCTTTACCGTGTGCGTCTGTTCGACAAGCAGCAGCCCATGGGAGAGACTTGGGAGTCGTCTTGGAGGGTGCTTATCATAGGGACGTTGTCGGACGTCGTGGAATCTACGTTGGTAACCGATGTCTCCGACCCTTCAACGGTGGAAGATACATCGTGGATCAAACCCGGTTCGGCTTCGTGGATATATTGGGCGTACAATCACGGAACGAGAGATTATCAGCTTCTGAAAGAATATTTTGATTTGGCGGCCGAAATGAAGTGGCCTTACAGTCTGATAGATTGGGAATGGGATCAGATGGGCAACGGCGGAAACTTGGAAGATGCCGTGAAGTATGCACACGAGCGTGGCGTGAAACCTTTGTTGTGGTACAACTCAAGCACAAACTGGTTAGGCCCAACTCCTTTGTATCGTCTGAATAAGCCGGAAGACCGTGCGAAAGAATTCGAATGGTTGAACAAGTTAGGCGTTTTCGGTATAAAAGTGGACTTCTTTTTAGGAGACAGCATTTCTTCTATGGATTATTACATCGACTTGTTGGAGGATGCGGCTAAGTATAATTTGATGGTGAATTTCCATGGTGCGACTATTCCGAGGGGATGGCAGCGGACTTATCCTAATTTGATGTCAGTGGAAGCCGTTTACGGGGCAGAGTGGTATAACAATAACGGCGTGCTGACCAATCAGGCTGCGGCACATAATGCAACCTTGCCTTTTACGAGGAATGTAGTGGGGCCGATGGATTATACTCCCGGAACTTTCTCCGATTCCCAGCATCCGCATATCACAACGTATGCCCATGAGTTGGCATTGCCTGTGATTTTCGAATCGGCTTTGCAGCACATGCCCGACAGGCCGTCGGTATATTACGGTTTGCCGGAGCAGGTAAAACAATTCTTGTCGGCGTTGCCTACGGCGTGGGATGATACGAAGCTTTTGGCCGGTTATCCCGGGACGGAAGTCGTCATGGCACGCCGTAAGGGGGATGTATGGTACATAGCGGGGATTAACGGAACGGATGAACCCCGTGTGATTGGCGTGCCGTTGGAAAACTTGGGCTTGGAGAAAAGCTGTAAGGTAACATGGTTCAAAGACGGGAGCGACGGCAAGAGTTTCGTGACGGAAGAGAGTGTGTCTTTGCCGGAGAACGGAAAAGTTGTGCAAGTAACATGTCTGCCGCGGGGCGGATTTGTAGCTGTAGTGAAGTAATAGGTGTGGACTTGTGTTTTTGTTTTAAGAGAAGACAGATATGAAAAATCACTTGTTTATAAGTGCTGGGCTTCTGTGGTCGTTGTTTTCGATGTCGGTGCATGCGGCCGGAAGCCGTGGGGACTTGTTACGGTTGGGCAGTCCCGATAAAAACATAGAAGTTTGTGTGGAAGAGGACGGAGGCCGGCTCCTTTATTCCGTCAAGCGGGGGAAGGTGGATGTTTTGCAGAAATCTCCGTTGGGAATAACCGTAGACGGGAATGACTTGGGAAAAGGTGCGTCGTTGGTGGCTGAGCCGGAAATAGAAAAAATACAAGAAAAATATCCTATATTCGGGAATCATGCCGAAGCATCGGGGAGAGGGGTAGAGGCGGTATTGCCGATGCAGGCTTCCGGGGTGCGTTTCGGCTTGGTGGTGCGAGTGTATAATGACGGAGTTGCCATACGTTACATTTTGCCAGAAGGCGCGAAACATATAGGAAATGAAAGGACAGCTTGGGCCTTGCCACAGAGGGTAAAGAAGGTGGCGTGGGCTGAATATGAGCCAGGTTATGAAGGATATGTGCATGTCACGGCGTTGGAGGCCATGCCGGATAAAGGATATGTGGGAGGTCCGCTTACAGTCGATTTGGGCAACTGTTACGTGACACTTACCGAGGCTGATTGCGAATCTTTTCCAGACATGGCCTTTACCCGTTCGGGGAATACCTTTCAGGCTGGTTTCCCCGCTTCGGAAAAAGGATGGGATATCCGGCGCTTGCCCGATGAGTCGGAAAAGATTCTGGCCGGAAGGTATAAGGGAAAGGATGTTTCTCCTTGGAGGTGTGTGATAATAGCCGGGGATTTGACAGCTTTGGTCAACTCGGATATGTTGACGAACTTGTGCCCTTCTCCGGAAGAAGGGCGTGATTTCTCATGGGTGCAACCCGGAAGATGTCTGTGGCAATGGTGGAGTGTGGGAGCACCGAGATATGAGGAACAAAAGGAATGGTTCGATGCCGCCGCCAAACTTACATGGGAATATTATCTGATAGATGACGGTTGGCGAAATTGGCGTAAAGACGGGAAAGACCAATGGGAACTGTTGGAGGAAGTCATAGCATACGGGCGTAGTGTGGGAGTAAAATCCATTGTTTGGGTCAACTCTAATGAAATGCGTACGGCGGGTCCGCGCAGGGCTTATTTGGAGAAAATAAAAGCAGTGGGAGCTTCAGGCATTAAAATTGACTTCATTCCGGCGGCCACGGCAGAAATCATGCAATGGTATATGGGAGCCATGCAGGATTGTGCGGAATTGGGACTGTTGTTGAATTTTCATGGAAGCGTAAAACCTACAGGGCTTTCCCGTACTTATCCGAACGATGTTACGCGGGAAGCCGTTCGAGGAAACGAGTGGCATATTTTACGATACGGGCGTGTATTGCCTCAATCTCACTATGTGGCTTTGCCGTTCACACGTTTGATGGCCGGAGCTGCGGATGTGACTCCCGTGACGTTGAACCCGCGTGAAATAGAGACTGGAGGTTATACTTGGACACATGAGTTTGCCCAGTCTATTGTTTTTCTTTCGCCCATTACTCATTTTTCCGATCATTATTCTTATTATTTGGAAAGTCCTTTCTTGGATTTGCTTAAAGCAGTGCCGACGGTTTGGGACGAGACCCGAGTGTTATCCTGTACAGAGATGGGCGAAGTCGTGGCTTATGCCCGCCGTAAAGGGAATGATTGGTGGGTAGGAGTGATGAATGGAGATAAGGAACGGGAAATTGAGATACCTTTGGATTTCTTGAAAAAGAGTATGGATGCAGTCTTGCTGCATGATGATGATAAGATTTTGGCTTCCGTTGCGCGTGAAGATAGGAAAGTGTCTAAAAAAGAAACATTGAAAGTCCACTTGCGTGCCGGGGGAGGTTTCGTGGGATGGTTTCATTGATAAAATGTCGTAAGGGACGTTTTTTATGACAATCTAAGGGCTTAAATCTCCATTTGGGGATTTTAAGCCCTATTTTTGTTTCAATTTGTCCCATTCTATTCTTTTCGGTTGCATTATTTTTGCATTCGGAATTCAATAATGAAATCAAGATGAAAATAAAACACTGGCTTTTGCTTATGCTATTGGTTGGGACGGGACACGCGGTTTGTATGGCCTCGTCTTCTTTGGTGACTTATCCGGCTCCTGAGGGTGTGGATTTGAATGATGATTTTACGGTACAGGTACGTCAAGACGGGGGAGAATGGAAAACCTTGCCGTCCTACTTGGTGAAGGTGGATGAGGTGAGGGATACCAAACACTGCGTGGAGGACGCTTCGATGGCCATTTTCGACTTTTCCGGAAAGGTTGACGTAAAAGCCGTATATAATAAAGGTAAAGTGAACACGGCTCGTGTCCGTCCGCTTTCTTACGACATACCGTGCAGGGTGGAGGGGAATGCCGTTTGTTTCGAATTGACGCGTCCCTGCAATGTTTCGGTCGAAGTGAATGGAGATATTTTCCACAACTTACATTTGTTTGCCAATCCGTTGGAGACGGATGTACCGGATAAAAATGACCCGGATGTATTATATTATGGCCCGGGCTTGCATACGCCGGAGAACGGGGAACTGAAAGTTCCTTCGGGAAAGACCGTCTATCTGGCCGGTGGAGCTGTATTGGCCGGGCGTGTCATTATGGAAGGCGTACACGATGTGAATTTGAGAGGAAGAGGTATTATTGATTATAAGGTAAAAGGAGGCATCCGTATAGCCAACTCCCGTAACGTACTGGTCGAAGGCGTTGTCACGACCCAGTGCGCTACGGGGGGCTCGGATGGTGTGACGATCCGCAACGTAAAGAGCATCAGCTATTACGGATGGGGAGACGGGATGAATGTCTTTGCTAGCAATAATGTGTTGTTCGATGGCGTGTTCTGCCGTAATTCGGACGATTGTACGACGGTGTATGGCACACGTCTGGGATTCGAAGGCGGTTGCAGGAACATCACGATGCAGAATTCTACCTTGTGGGCGGATGTGGCTCATCCGATATTTATCGGTATTCACGGTAACTCGAAAGAACAGGAGATACTGGAAGACTTGAATTATGTCAATATAGACATCTTGGATCATAAAGAAAAACAGTTGAATTATCAGGGTTGTATGGCTATCAATGCAGGAGATAACAACTTGATTCGTAACGTCCGCTTCGAAAATATCCGTGTGGAGGATTTCCGGCAGGGGCAGTTGGTCAACCTGCGTATCTTCTATAATAAGAAGTATTGTACGGCACCGGGACGCGGTATAGAGAATGTGCTATTCAAGAATATTTCCTATACCGGAGACCGTGCGGAGGTCTCGGTGATTGAGGGATATAACGAGGAACGGAAGATAAAAGACATCCGTTTCGAGAACCTCCGTGTCAACGGGCGGTTGATAACGGACGACATGTCCGGTAAGCCCGGATGGTATAACACCGGAGACATGTGCCGGATTTATGTGGGTCCACATGTAGAAAACGTGCAGTTTGTGGAAACGAAAGAGTAGGATGTTCTATATCGGGATACCTGAATAGTGTAAAGGATATATATAAAATGCCTATCTTTGCATTTAGTGATAAATTTAACACAAAATAAAATGCCATGAAATGTAGAACTTCTGCGGTGAAACGGTTGTGTGTCTGGTTGGGATGTCTGTTGGTGGTGTGTCCGGTACTTTCCCGTAGTTTTATCCATCCGGGTGTATTGCATACGAAAGAGCGAATGAAGCAAATTCGGGCGTTGGTGAAGGAAAAAAATGAGGATGCTTATGCTTCTTATCTTTTATTGGAGAAACATCCTTGTGCACAAGCTGATTATAAGATGGAAGGACCGTTCGACACCATTTCGCGTGACGGGAAGTTTGCTTATACGAAATCGAAGATGGAACGGGATTTCAGTGCGGTTTATTTGAATGCTCTGATGTGGGGTATTACGGGGAATGAGGCTCATGCCCGTAAGTCGGCCGAAGTGTTGGCTGCCTATGCCCGTGTGCTAAAACGTATTCCCGACACGAATGACGCACCGCTGTTGGCTGGGTTGGAAGGCTTTAAAATCGTATATGCCTTGGAACTGTTGAAACATACCTGGCGTAAGATGCCGGAGGATGATTATAAGGATGCTTTGCGCATGTTTACGAAGATATTTCTTCCCGTGCTGGATACTTTTTATGATCGTAATCCTTATACGAACGGAAATTGGGGGACTATCGTGACCAAGACTTATATGGCTGCCGCTATCCATTTGGATGACCGGAATATGTATGAAAAGGCACGCGCTTTCTACCTTGACGGACGTGACAACGGGACATTGGCTCATTATATTGACGGGGAGACCGGACAGATACAAGAAAGTGGTCGTGACCAAAGCCATTGTATGTTGGGAATCGGGGCTATGGCTACTGTTTGTGAATTGGCTTGGCAACAAGGAGATGATTTATATTCCGCTAAAAACAACCGTTTGTTGAAAGGTTACGAGTATGTGGCGCGTTATAATTTGGGTTATGATGTTCCTTTTGTGAAGTGGACGGACATTACAGGAAAGTATTGCGATTGGAATGAAGTGTCGGATAAGGCCCGTGGAAGATATATGTATGTGTTCGAAATCGCTTACAATCATTATGTGAACCGGATGGGGTTGCCCATGCCGTTCACGAAGCAGGTGTTGGAGCAACTCAGGCCGGAAGGGTACGATCGGGACCAACCCGGTTTTGGAACCCTTTTGTTTAACGAAGGGGCGGTAGGACGCAAATTTGTCCATCCGGGTGGGTTGCATACCCTTGCCGACTTAGAACGGATGAAAATGATGGTAGCTCAAGGACAGCATCCTTGGGCAGAAAGTTGGGTTGAATTGCAAAAAGACCCATGGGCACAATCTACGTTTGAGCCTCGGCCTATGATGAATATGGGCAACAGCCGTCAAAAGGCTTCGGCAGATGCCCATGCCGCCTATTTGAATGCTATCCGTTGGTATGTATCCGGTGATGAGGCATACGCGCGTTGTGCCGTTAATATTTGTAATGCCTGGTCGGAAACTGTGAACCAGATTCCGAAAGCAAGGCAAGACCAGGGTTTATTAGGCATACCCATCAGCGAGTTTGCCATGGCTGCCGAGGTGTTGAGGGTTTGTCCTTTGTGGAAAAAGGACGATTTTGAACGCTTCAAGGACATGATGGTGGAGTATTTGTACCCCGTGAGCCATGAGTTTCTTCAAACTCATGGAGGTGGTAATGTGGATTATTGTTGGACAAACTGGGATGCATGTAATATGGTGGCCTTGGTCGCTATCGGTGTGTTATGTGACCGTCCGGATATTTATCGTGAAGGGATTGAATATTTCAAGCATGGTTTGGGTAATGGAAGTATAGGAAACGCGGTGCCTTACCTGCACCGAATGGAAGATGGTACAGTACTCGGTCAATGGCAGGAAAGCGGCCGCGACCAGGAACATGCAATGTTAGGGGTAGGTTTTTTGGGTACATTTTGTCAGATAGCTTGGAATCAGGGGGATGATCTGTTTGCTTACGACCATAACCGTTTATTAGCGGGAGCAGAATACGTGGCCCGTCATAATCAGATGCGTGGTGTTCCTTTTACTTATTATAATAATAGCCAAGGTTTGAATAACCGTTGGCCTTCCATAAACGGGCTTGGGCGATTGGAAGACCGTCCGGTCTGGGAGATGATATACAACCATTACGAAGTGTTGAAAGGTATACCAGCTCCTTATTCTAAACGGATGGCCGAGCTGTTGCGTCCGGAACATGGTAGTAAGGATCATTTCGGCTATGGGTCATTGACCTTTTCATTGCGTCCTTCCAATTATCCTCTTTTGCCTACTCCGGAAGTACCTGTCGGACTGAGAACCGAAATTTCTATCGGGCAGATCAGAGTGGATTGGGAACCGTCAGCCGGATATTTTGCTAATGGTTATATCGTTCAACGTTCGGAGGCAGGACGGAGTGAATTCAAAGATATAGCTGTATACAAAGAAAAGGTGACCAATTGGTTTATCGATACCCATATAGAAGCAGGTAAAACGTATGAGTATCGGGTGGCGGCGGTGAATAAGACCGGAACGAGCCGTTTTTCGGAGTGCGTGAGGGCTACTGCCATTTCGGAGGGGGAATGGCCGCAAGAATGGGCTTACGGTGAAATCGGGGATGTTGTGGGCGGAAAGGTTGCCTATGCCGATGTGCAGGAAGGGACTTTTCGTTTGGAGTGTCGTGAGGGCTTTATGGGAAACGGGGTGGAAAATACTCCGTTTATATATCGGAAAATCAAAGGTGATTTTTCTTTTTCTTGCCGTGTCAACGCGATAAAGGGCTATGTGAGTGAATGTGGGTTGATGGCGAAGGAAACGTTGGCCGGTGGAGGAAATGCTGTGACGATGACGCTTGGCCACTTTGGTCGACGGTTTGCGCGAATGGGATGGTCTGTAAAAGGCGAGAAGAAAAGACATTTTGCTATTGGGAACACATATACTTGGGTACCTGCCTGGTTTAAATTGGTTCGTGTGGGAAGAGTGTTTTATGCTTATGAGTCGACTGATGGAGTGAATTGGTTTTATGTGCATTCTACCCGAATGGATATGCCTGTGGAAATTTATGTAGGGATGATCGGAAGTTTCCGTGAAGGTAAAGGGGGGAATTACGTGGTTTTAGATCACATCTCGATAGATTAAAGGTAGGAATGTTTTTAGAAGTCTTGAATCCTCATTTTTTCTAATGGGGATTCTTTTTTCTTTTTTTTTGATATACTAAGCCTTTCTTTTGAAGTATATTTGCATGTATTAATACTAACGAAAAATAACGTCGCATAAAGAACGTGGAAAGATTATGAAGAACATGGCGAAAATGTTTTGGGCATTAATTTCTTTTGTTTGTCTTGTATTTCCGTGCAAGTCTGTAGAACAGTATAAATTTCGTTTGATTGATGTGCCAGACGGATTGTCCGATAATCAGATTCGTGGACTGAGTATGGTTCCGGATGGGCGTGTCGGAATAAGGACTGCCTCTATATTGAACATTTACGATGGCGCATCTTTTGAGTATTTTCCTTATGACAAAGACCGGAAATATGTGTGGACATACTCCCGTCCGCCGAAAGAGTATTATGACGGAAAAGACCGAGTGTGGATGAAGGAACTACGTTATTTGTTGCTTTTAGATTTAAAGACAAATGCTTTCAATTATGATATTCAAGGGGAGTTGGAGACTATGGGGATTGATAAAAGGTTGAAAAACCTTTTTATCGATGATGCCAAGAATTATTGGTTCCTGACAGAGGATAATACTTTTTCTTTTTACGATGTCGGCAAACATAAAAAACAAGTGATAGACCGCGGGGACAGTGAATTTACGCAGAGATACGGCGTTCCTTTGGAACTAGCTCAATATAAGAATTTCTGCTGGATTGTGTATAGTAGCGGCTTGATTCGGTGTTGGGATTATACTTCTTCCGATTTTCTTTTTCAGGATTCCCGTTTTGAGGGTATTATTAATGAATATACTGACCGGCTTTATCTGCATCCTGATTCGGTGGGTAATCTATGGTTGATGTACAACAATGGTATTTGTTTTTATAACCGGACACTTCGGGAATGGAGAGATGTGACCAGTATCTTTGGTATATCTAACTTCTTTACTTGTATGGATATGGATCGTAACGGGGATATTTGGGCGGGGACTTCCCGGAGCGGCTTGCGGCATGTGGACGGGAGAACGTTTGCGGTGTCCGAGATGCCGGATTTGCCTTTGACAAACGGAGGGATGCTCCATAATGATATTTATACCGTGATGTCGGATTCGCGCGGTGGGCTTTGGGTTGGTACGTTGTTTCAGGGGCTTTGCTACTATCATCCCAGCATGCAGAAATTCCAATTGGCACAGACTTCTCCGGGAAGTTCTTATATTACCAACGAATCCGTGCGATGTTTTTTAGAGGATAAGGATGGGACTATTTTGGTGGGAAGCGGAAAGGGATTGTTCCGTTTTCATCCGGAAACCCATAAGGTGGAGCAGATTTTCAAAGATGAGATTAACGAATTGGTTTTGTCGCTTTCCCGTGACCGTCATGGAAATATATGGGTGGGAACTTTTTTAAAAGGTTTTTACCAAATTTGCGGGGGGGGGGGATGTAAGCATTTTTTAAGAAACCGAGGCGATTCCGAGCAGGAGGTGGCGCAGAATGTGTCGCGGGCATTGTATGAAGATTCCCGTGGGAATTATTGGACCAGTGTGAACGGTGGGGTCGGCTTGCTGAATCCAAACGATGGAACAATAGAATTTATGTTGCATGAGCGACATCCCGAGCTGAAGAACTTTAAGCTGATTCATTCGCTTTGTCCTATAGGAAAAGATTGTTTTGCTGCAATGGGAGATAACGGGTTATTTTATTATGATGCCGGAAAAGATGAAGTGCAGATTCCGGATATATGTAAAGATAAATATTATAAGCCCGGCATCAAATATTTTGGTTTGCTGACTGATGTGCGTGGCTTGCAGTGGTTTGCTACAGAGGATGGTATCCGTATTTGGGATAAAAAGTCGGGACGTCTTTATTTACTTACAACGGCTGAAGGATTGCCGAACAATGCTGTTTCCTCCATTTTGGAGGACCGCGACGGAGTTGTGTGGGCTTCAACTTTGAATGGTATATGTAAGATTATTCCTCGTGAGGAAGAAAAAGGCGGTTATTGTTTTTCCTTGGTGGCATTTGGTGTGGCGGATGGATTGCAAAGCGGAATGTTTTATGACCATGCGGCACTGAAAGCAAAAAACGGGACGCTTTATTTCGGAGGTGCGCACGGGTTTAATTATTTCAATCCCGGGCACATGGTATATGAAGAAGCTGCCAGCCAGCCTATTCTAACGGGACTTAGTATTTTTAACACGCCCGTTAGGGTGGGGAAAGAGTATGAGGGGCATGTTATTTTGTCGGCGCCCATGAACCGTACGGACAAGATTGAACTGCGCTATGATGAGAATTTCATTTCCATAGAATTTTCAGGTTTGAATTACGCCAATCCAGACCATACCTATTATAAATATAGGTTGAAAAATTATGAAGAGGGATGGGTGGAGTCTCATGCTACTGCTCAGGGGCGTGCGGTGTATACAGGTTTACGTCCCGGTGAGTATGAATTTGAGGTGTATGCGGCCAATGGGGACAAAGTTTGGAGCAAGGAGCCGGCCCGACTTTCTATTGTTGTGCATCCTCCTTTTTGGGCTACGTATTATGCCATGGCGGTATATGTTCTCATGGTAGTCGGGATGGTTTACTGGATTTCCAGGATGTATGTACATCGGGAAAAGGAAAAGATGATGGAGGAACGTAGGGCAAATGCGAGGAGGCAACAGGAACATCTGGAAGAAATGAAATTGCGTTTTTTCACCAATATAAGCCATGAGTTCCGTACGCCTCTCACGTTGATTCTGACTCCGCTCGGATCGCTTATCAAACAGCAGAGCGACGTGGATTTGAAACAGAGGCTGGTCGTGATTTACCGTAATGCGGAAAAGTTACTCCAATTAGTGAACCAGTTGTTGGATTTCAGGAAATTGGAGATGCAAGGCGAAAGATTGTCGGTCAGTATGGGGGATATTGTCGTGTTTGTTCGGGATGCGGTTGAGGCGTTCTGCGAATTGGTGAAGGAAAAAGGTGTTACGTTGGCTTTTGAAAGTAAGATTGGGCATCTGTATATGAATTATGACCATGATAAAGTATATAAGGTGGTGAACAATTTGTTGTCCAACGCAGTGAAATTTACCCCCTCAGGTGGTCGAATTGCCGTACGGGTGGAAAATTCGGTTCGCAACGGTCGTGAGTACGTAGCAGTGTCAGTCCGGGATACAGGATGCGGCATGGAAGAGAAGGACAAAGAGCGTATATTTACCCGTTTCTATCAGGTGGAGAGTAGCCATAAGAGCCAGTCGGGCAGCGGAATAGGTTTACACTTGGTCAAGGGGTATGTGGATTTGCATGGGGGAGAAATCACTGTGGACAGTCGGCCCGGAGAGGGCAGCGTGTTTACGTTTTTTTTGCCGACAGACTTACAGCATGACGAAAAAGTAACTATAGCGCATGGAGAGGACAAGGAAACAGTTGGTGTTTCCGTTCCATCGGCAGCAGAAGATGGCAGTGAACCATCCGGAGAGAGGAAAAAGCTGTTGATAGTAGAAGATAATGCGGATTTCAGGGCTTATTTGGTCCATGAGTTCAGCTCGGATTTCGATGTGGTAGAGGCGGGGGACGGTGCCGAAGGAGAGGAAATGGTGCGTGAGGAATGGCCCGACCTCGTCATTTCAGACCTGATGATGCCCAAGCGGGACGGCATAGCTTTTTGTCAACGGATGAAGAACGACATACATACATCGCATATTCCTTTCATTTTGTTGACGGCCAAAATGTCGGATGACGCACGCATAGAGAGTTACAAAGCCGGTGCCGATTCGTATATCTCAAAACCTTTTAATTTTGAGATGTTGCAGGTTCGCGTGCAAAAACTTATCGAACAACGAGAAACAAGGAAGGAAACGTTTAAGAAGAACATCGAAATAACCCCGAGTGAGATTACTACGACTTCCTTGGATGAGGAATTCGTAAAGAAAGCAGTAGCTTTCGTAGAAAAAAATATGGATGATTCGGAATATTCATTGGAAGATTTGAGTAGTGACCTCGGTTTGAGCAAGACGCATCTGAACCGGAAGTTGACTGTCATTCTGAATATGAAACCCCTCCAATTTATCCGGTCCATCCGTTTGAAACGTGCCGCCCAATTGTTGGTGGGCAGCCAGTACAATGTGGTGGAGATTGCGGATAAAGTCGGGTTTAACACCATCAAATACTTCAACCGTTATTTTAAGGAAGAGTTCGGCATGACACCTACGCAGTATCGTGAAGCGAACAAAAAGGTAAATAAAAGCCCTAAGACTTGAAAATGTCTTGTTTTATTGTCGTATGAGCGCCTTTGTGAATGGGGTGGATTTTCAGTCTGAGCCAAGCGGAATTTTAATCTCAGCCGAATGGAAAATCAATCTCAGCCAAATGATTTTTCATTCGGCTGAGATTGATTCAAGGGATACATGACTTCTTTTTTTATCCTTATATATATGGATATGAGTGTTTTACATGTGGTGTTACAAATTGCCTAATCATTTGTTATTTTTTGTCCTATATTGTATGGAATGAATCATATAATTTTGAATCGTTGTATTAAAAAAATGAATGCTATGAACAAAAAGAGCGTATTGTCGTTGCTGTTTGTCTGTATGTCTTTGTCTGGGATGGCGCAGGGATTCATACATCCCGGCATATTGCACACGCAGGCGGATTTCGACAGGGTGAAGGAAAAGTTGGCCACAGGGCAGGAACCTTGGACGGCGGCCTACAACAAGTTGATGACCAGCAAGCATGTGGATTTGAATTGGAAACCCAATCCCACAGTCAAGATTATCCGTGGAGGATGGAATGTCTGGGAACCGGAAGGTGACAATTATGGAGCCGCCATGAATGATGCGGCTACGGCTTACCAGTGTGCATTGGTTTGGAGGATTACCGGAGATGAGCGCTATGCGGAAAAGTCTGTTGAAATCATGAATGCGTGGGCCAGGACCTGCAAGAAAGTGTCCGGTAATTCCAACGGCAGTCTTGCCTCTGGGCTTTATGGATACGAGTTTGCCAACGCTGGAGAATTAATGCGCGACTATGAAGGGTGGAACCGTGAGGATTTCAAACGTTACCAGCAGTGGATGTTGAGGGTGTTCAGCGATCAGAGTTTCGGTTTCCTACAGGAGCGTCATGGCTGTGCAGATGACCATTACTGGTCGAATTGGGGGTTGTGTAATGTGTTGTGCGAAATCAGTGTGGGTATTTTGTGCGACGACATTTATGTGTATAATGCCGGTATGGAGTATTATAAGTATATGGAGGAGCACCGTTATGCGGAGACTCTTCGCAATCTGGTATGGAAACTCCATAAGGACGACCGTGGCCCCTTCGGTTATTTTGGCCAAATGCAGGAATCCAACCGTGACCAAGGGCACGCTTCCATGGCTGTGGTTTTGGCGGCAGATGTGTGTGGGGCGGGTTTGAACCAAGGTGATGATCTTTATGCCTATATGGACGACCGTATCGCAACCGGTTTTGAATATGTAGCGGCGTATAATACAGGTGAGGAAGGTTTGCCCAATTCTCCCTACACTAATTCCGATGGCACTTTTCCGGAGATGGGATACGGTGGGCGCGGGACAAATCGTTGTGGTTGGCCACGCATCGTGAATTATTATGAGAACATCCGTGGCGTGGATATGCCTTATTCGCATAAAATCATGATGATGCATGAGAATGGAATTGATGGCGGTGGGGGATTTTACGGCGGAAACAGTGGCGGATACGACCATTTGGGATTCACAACATTGATGTGTTCCTTGGATCCGTTGGAAGACGAAACCCTTGTACCGACCGTTCTGAAAGGAAGTATTGAGTATGGCGGTGAGGCTTTGGACCGTACCTTGTTGAATGCCGTTCCGAGAGGGGCGAAAGTGACACTGAAGGTGGCTTTACCGGAAGGTGAGACTGATACCGGTAAGTGGGCGTGGGATGATGATGCCTCTTGTATTTCAGCCGAGCGTGAGGTGGAAATGGATACCTCTTTCGTGTACCGTGTACGTTATACGAATTCGGCAGGAGTGGTAAGTACGCAGATGTTTTCCATACAGGTGGCGGGCGAGGCATACGTGCGTGACTGCACGCCTTATTGCAAATATGCTTACCGGGAAAGCCAGGACACTTTGATTTACGTGAAGAAGAACGAGAGCGTGATTTTAGGTATGGATTACGGTGGATGGCATGTCAGGTCATGGCGTTGGGAAAAGAGTACGAACGGGGAGAATTGGTCGAAGTTGAACAACGCGACAACCAACCGTTTTGAATTGGCCAGTGTGGCTTCCAGTGCCTATTACCGTGTGACGATGGAACACAAGTCGGGAGTGTTCAAGTCGCAGGTGTTCCGCGTGGAGGTTTCCGAAATAGATCCTTTCATTATTTATAATGGTGAAGAATATCCCGGTACATCCTTGGTGTTGCCGCAAGGGGCTTCTTTCAGCCTTTATGCTAAGCCTACGTCCATATTGAGCCAGTCGGTGAATTCAACGCGCATTTACAAATGGGCCGTGGCCAACGATACCATCCAGGCCGACACGTTGACTTACCATTTGGATGATTTGGGCGTACAGGTGGCCGATCTGAATGATACCCTGCATGTATCAGCCATGGACACTAGTTTTAGTGTTACTTTGGTGTTCCAACGTTTTTCATCTACAGGGAAAGAGGCTCGCACGGTGTACCATTTCGATGTGCCTGTATATGAGACCAATGCTTTGTCTCCTTCTGATGAAGACAACTACTATATTCAAGAGGCTTCGGGTAATCGTTATCTGCGGAATACGGACGGGCAGTTCATGACCTATTCTGAGGATACAGATGAAGAGTATTTGTGGCGTATCCGTCGTCTTCCTTCTACTTATGGTTCGCGTTACATGTTCATCAGCCGTACCAACAGCGGACAGCATTTATCAGAAGATGGGCGTTTGAGTTCGGCGAGCGATTATTCTCGGCATTCCTTTAATTTGTGGCATAAATGCGGCTCGGACGACTTGTATGCCATAGAACGTTCTTCGTCTGTGTCTGGTGGTTTGTGGGAAATTGTTCCGGAATCGTCTGTTATATCGGTGAACCAAGGGCTTTGTACTTCATTCCCGTTCCGTTTAGTGAAGAAGGAAGACGGCTCTTCTGTAAGGGATGTCGTTTTGGAAGATGAGGAAAGCATCCCGTTGTTGGAGGTTGGCCGTTGTGGCAAAAGTGCTCTGGAAGTATGTGTGGACGAAGAGGGCTTGTTGAATATTTATATGCTTGAAGGCAGCTTGTTGCGCAGTGTCCGTTGTGTACCGGGTACAAACCGTGTGGATCTGCCGTCGCGGAAGGGCATGATGATTTTGCGTTATGTGACGACTTCAGGTCGTTGCAAGAGCCTGAAGATGATGTAGGTCTATGTGTCGGAATAAGTATGGGACGATAGAATGATGGTGCTTTTTTACGTTTTGTATGTATTGAAAATCAATGGTTTTTGTGCTATGTTATAAAATGTCTAATCATTTGTTATTTTTTGTCCTATACCTTTAAATATATAGTGTCTACCTTTGAAAGCAGTTGGATAAAAAAACGCTTTTGCAGTCAATAGGTTCGGCTGTGATATGCGATAAGAATAATGAACCTTAAAACTTATGAACATGAAAAGAAGAGCGACGAAAATTTTTTCTGTCCGGTTGGGCAAACGCTTGCCGGTGGCTTTGATGACCATGGCATTGGCGGCAGCCAACATGGCTTTTGCCCAGGAGGAAAATCCTTGGGTGGGTGAGGCTCTGCCAGCAGAAGGTGGTGAGTTTTACCTTTATAATAAAAGTGGTGACGGTTTTCTTTTGGGAGCCAATACCTGGGGTACACAAGGTTCCTTGGGACAACCGGGATTATTGTGCACGGTAGTCGTGTCGAATGGCAAATACAAGATTGTGACCCGTTGCAACGGTGACAACAGGGGCTTGGGCAGCGATGGATATATTGATAATGGTAACCCGGCTGAATATACCTTCACTGATCCCACACCGGATGATGGCCTTAATGAGTATGTGATGAACTTGGATGCCAACAAATGGTTTTATTATGGCGGGGAAGGCACGGTGTTAAATTTGGACGGTAACGGAAGTGCCACCGATGCGCAATGGTTGTTCGTTTCGAAAGCACAACGTGAGCAAAGACTCAATCAGGCTACCAAAGACAATGGGGTGGATGCTACGTTCTATATCATGGGAGCCAGTTTTGTTCGCACAGAACCTCACAATTGGAAAGAGGTGCATAATGGCGGAACGGTTAGTTTAAGTTCTCCGAGTGGAGCTTCTGGAAATCATTTTTATTGTGCAGAAGCGTCCAATAATGACAATTTCGATATTTACCAGGAACTTACCGGTATCCGTAACGGGCGTTACCGTTTGACCTGCCAAGGTTTTTATCGCGGTGACGGTTCGGTTCGGAACGCCATGTTGTATGCAGGTTTGATTGAATCCCCTCTTCTCTTAGCCGAGAGCGAGGAGGATGTTCCCACGGATGCCAATAAGGCTGCGATTGCCTTTGGGGATGGCCGTTATGGCGGCAATACGGTGGAAGTGATTGTGCAGGACGGTACTTTGCGTCTCGGTGTGAAGAAAAATGCACATATCAAAAATGATTGGGTCGTTTTTGACAATTTCCGTTTAACATATTTGGGAGAGGCAACGGCAGAAGAAGCCTTTACTGAGTTGATGGGGTCATTCCAGAATCTGATTAATGATTTTAATGACCTTGGAGCTGAAGCTATAAAGTCAGAGCTTCAGGTCGTATATGACAAGTATGTTGGAACCACAGGCGATGTCACGGAGGCGTTGCAAGTTGTATCAGAGACTGTGAAATCGGCTAATGCCGCACGTGCATTGACCATGGCTTTGAACAATGCTGTGAAGGGGGCCGAAGCATATTGGGCAAAAGTCGAGAATGGGGAAGTCACATTGAATACAGCTTTAAAGACTTCTTTGCAGCAACAGATTTCGGAAGCTAAGAAACAACTTGCGGAGACTAATATGGCTGATATGGTTGTTGGGGCAGAAGAAAGTACCACAAAATTGAATGCAATGGTGGTTTCGGCTCGGAATTGGGCCGGATTGTCATACGCTTTAGGAAAAGCAAAGGCTTTGGCCGACCGGTTGGGCGGATTGGAGAACACGGATGAGTATAAAAAAGTGTTGGCTGATTTGGATGCTGTGGAATTGACATTTGACGATGCAATCTTGGATGTGGCTGCTTTGAATGCGAAAATCCAAGAAAAACTGACACCGGAATTCTTGGCTACGGTTACAGAAGAGAACAAATTGGATTTGACGAGCTTTATTACTAACCCGAATATTTTCAACAATACTGGTGTAAAGAACCAAATGCCTGGGGGATGGATTCTTGGTCGTAATGATGCGCGTGACAACACAGAGTGGTGTACGGTGACTGACGGTGATGGTGAATTGCATGCGGGTAATTGGTCTGGTAATAAAGGTAATGATGTGACAGGAGTACATTATTATCAGAAAATAGGAATTGGAGATGGCTCTGTCAAATTGCCGGATGGTTTGTATCAGTTGGCGGCTGCTACTTATTCTGACGGTGACCCGAATAAGATTGTACTGTATGCGACATCTGACAGTGTAAACTTCGATACAGTGTATTTTAACCGTGATAGGATGCTTTATGATGAAGCTCTTTCTAAGACAGATGTGACCAGTACGGTGGAAGATGTCGTGGTAGTTGGTGGCCAATTGTATATAGGTGTAAGGGGATCCGATCCGGAGAATAACCATCAAGGTGGTAATGGTAAGAATTGGTATGCCGATAACTTCCGTCTTTATTTTGCAGGAAAGGATGTGCTTGGGGCTTACCGGGGACGTTTACAAGACCGGTTGGATAAGGCTGTGGTATTGCACGACTCCTTGACGGTCTACGGTATAGACGACAGTGAGTCCTACGGTTTTGCCTTGGATCCGGAAGAGGGTTATTATCTTTTCTTGACGGAAGGGACTTTGGACGACGTTTCTTATGCCATAAATGACTTGGATAAGATGAACGCGGATGCCGAGAAATTGATTGCGAATTATTTACTTTTGACTCCATTGGTGCAGAATGGAAATAATTTCAATAATCAATTGAATGAAGGGGTTCTGTTTGCTCAACCTACAGCAAAAAAAACATTTATTGCGGCTTTGGAAACGGCGGCGGAAGTGGCTGAGGATATGACTTGGGACAATTATTTGTCAGACGCAGTGGTTGAACAGGCAGAGGCTCTAAAAGTGGCCACTACGGAGTTCATGAATTCCGTAGCACTTTGCTTCCCGATGGGGACAGCCAAAGTTTTGGCAGACCAGATAGGAGGGTTGGCACAAACAGAGGCCTACCTTAACGTAATGACTTATCTTGCTTCGGATGAGTTGGATCCTTTGGATGTTGATTTGGCGGTACAGGCCTTGCAAGGTGAGTGTATCAATGCCATGACTCCAGAAGTGTTGGCACGGGCAACAGTTGACGAACCGTTTGACATGACGACATTTGTTGTCAATCCTAATATCTATCAGGATGCCACGGATGATGAAGGCAATCCGACTGATATAAGAATCAATGGATGGACTTTGGAAACGAATGCAGATCGTGCACCGCGTACAGGGGCCACGTCTGGTGATACTTGGATGTACACGACCAGTCATTCCAGTAATGATGCTCATAATATTTCTTCGGCTACGGATTATCGTCAGGTTATCGGTACGCAACCCGAAGTGTCTGCTGAGGGCAAGTATGGATTACCAACCGGCGCCTATCGTGTGGAGGCCGCTACGTTCTTGAACCATGAATGGGACAAGATGAGGCTTTATGCGCAGACGAACAGTGTGGAGGTAAGTACGGTGACCGGAAGTGCCGGGCAAGACAGTACCGTGTATGCCTATACTGAAATTGAATATGCAGACAGTGCCTTCAACGGAAAGCAGGATGTATGGGATGCAGCACAGGCGACTTTGGGAACGACCACAGTGGTTCCTGAAATCTATGTGGAGAATGGGGCCGTGACTATTGGAATACGTGGTAATGGACGAGTTGGAGGAAATGATTCTTGGTTCCTGGCTGACAATTTCCGTCTCTATTATGTCGGTACGGAAAGAGGTAGCAATATCGGTGGTACCATGGTTGACCGCAACGATAATTTGTCGGAACTTGTAGATGTATATGATATTACCGGCAAGCTTGTGCGCAAACAAGCGAAACGTGCCGATGCGGTGAAGGGCTTGAAGAAAGGCATCTATATTGCAGGTGGCAAGAAATATGTAGTGACAGGCAATTAATCTAAAACAAAACGGGACGGGGCACCGTCGTGTGCCGTCCCGTTTCTCCCATTTAGGGTTGAAAGAAAAACATAATTTTAAAACAAGGTTTTATGCTAAAAAAGGTATTACGTGCAAGGCCGTATAGGGTACTGATCTCCACCGGTATTTGGGTTGGTGCATTTTGCATGATGCCCTCCTGTTCGGATGATTATGAATGGGCACAGGAGAAACCCTCGTGGTTGGGGCAAAGCATTTATGACGAGTTGGCACGCCGTGGCAATTTCGGTATTTATTTAAAGATGGTGGACGACTTGGGGCGTACCGAATTCTTAAGCAAGACCGGTAGTGTGACGGTGTTTGTGGCCGATGACGATACTTATCGCGCTTATTTTAAGGCGCAGGGAGTGGATGAGAATCATATCTCCACCCCGATGAAGAGGTTTTTGGTGAACACTTCCATGTTGGAGAATGCCTACGTGCTTGATTTGTTGACCAACCAACCGTCAGGAGACAATATATTGAAAGGGCAGGTGATGCGCCGTACCAATACGCAATGGTCGGTGTATGATTCTATTCCGGCTGTGTCCGTGGCAGAACTGCCCGAGGCTTCGGTGAGTGCAGATTACTGGGGGGGATTGCGTGGAAGGCATCAGTCCGTGTATAACCTGATTGAAGAGGGGACTGTGCCGATGGTGCATTTTATATGGCGCCAAATGATGTCCAAGGGCATTACTAAAAAAGATTTTTCTTACCTTTTTAATGGAACGGAATTCCAAGAAGAGGATGTATATATAAATAATGTGAAGGTGCGCGAGGGGAATGTGACGTGCCAGAACGGATATATCCATATTATGGAAGGTGTGCCGGAACCTTTGCCTAATATGGCCGGTTATTTGCGCACGAACGGGAATACCTCTTTGTTCAGTAAGTTGATGGATCGTTATTCAGCCCCTTTTGTATCAGTCCTCCTTACCAATTCTTACAAGGATTTGCACGACCTCTATGCTAACCAGAATCTTTATCCGGTATTGGCCGGAGGGGACTCCATATATGGACGGCGTTATTTTTTCTCTTCGGCCGATGGGAATTCACTGACTTCGTACAACGGATCGGAAGTGGACGGTGTGCTGAAATTCGATCCTTCGCGAAACGATTATGCGGAAGGGAATATCTATACTATAAATGGGGTACAAACGAATAATGTCAACTTGGACATGGGTGCCATCTTTGCTCCTACAGATGAGGCGTTGAACTCGTATTGGAATAGTGAAAACGGCTCTTTCTTACGTGAACGTTATCCGAGCGAAGAGCCTTTCGAAAACGTTCCTAACAATGTGTTGGCGGAGTTCTTGAACAACCACATGCAGTATTCGTTCTTGTCTTCTTTGCCCAGCAAATTCAATTTGGTATTGGATGATGCCAAAGACCCTGTCGGACTTGACGAGGCTGATATTATAAAAGGAAGCACGGCTGTGTGTAACAATGGTGCTGTGTATGTGATGAAAAAAGCCTATGCACCGGCATCGTTCCGTTCCGTGTTGGCTCCGACGTTGGTCAATGAGAATATGAAAATCATGAATTGGGCTATTAGAAGTTTGGAGTTCAGACCTTATTTGTTGTCTATGGTGAGTCATTATGATTTCATGATATTGACGGATGAGGCCCTTTCACGTTACATTGACCCCGTGTCGTATAACGGAACGGATCCGCGTTGGTTCAAGTTTTATTATAATGCGGAGAAGAACCAGGTGGAAGCATATTCTTACCGCTATGATAAGAAATTGGGTGGATGGGACGGCTGCACAGAAGATGACATGCGCATATTGGGTAGCACGTTGCAACAAGATAGTGAGGGTAATTCCTATTATCAAATCAATCCTGTGGTCGAAAATCGTCTGACCGATTTGCTGAATTTCTGTATCGTTCCTCGGGATGTGAACGGGGGCAATTATGTGGGCAATGGTTCTGTATATTATCAGACAAAGGATGACGGTCCCATGAAGATTGAAAAAGTGGGCGGGCAAGTGACTGTGGCCGATCAGTTTTCCGGAGCAGAAGTAACAACGCAGGATTTTGTAACGATGGATAATGGGGTGTATTATGTGCTTGACCAAATGGTACAGCCTACATTCCATAGTTTAATGCAGGAGTTGGTGGAACATTCAGAATATTCTGAGTTCTACGAATTGCTTTTGGGAAATGAGGAATGGACTACCAACGAGTCGAACCTATATTCTTTGATTTCTACGAAATCTTTGAATATGAATGAGGACAATGCTGCCATACAGACTTTCAGTTCTTATCATTATACGGTATATGTACCGGACAATACAGCCATGGAAAAAGCTTACAGTCTCGGGTTACCGCGTTGGAAAGACATCAACAATCTGGCCAATGTGTATGCCGGGACGGATGTCAACGTGGATTCTTTGAAACAGGCTTATACCCGACGTGTGATGAACTTTTTGAAGTATCATTTCCAAGACAATGCGGTTTATATCGGTGGGGATGCCCGTAATATGTCTTTCGAAACTGCGGCAACTCATTTGGACGGTGCGGACAAGGGGTTGAGCTATACCTTGCGGGTGAATTCTGACGCCGCGGGTATTATGGTGACAGATAATTCGGAGAAGACCGATGTGGTTCATATAAAACCTGAAAATCCAGAGTTCTATAACCGGATGACGCGTGAATATACATTCTCGGAAAAAACGGAAAATGGTAATATCAACGCTTCTTCATATGTGGTAGTTCATCGCGTGAATGAACCTTTGATATACGATGACGAATGCTTCTGCCTGAAAGATAATGAACGCGTTCCGGAGGATTAACAATACCATGAATCATAAAAAAAGAGGTTATGAATAAAATAAAATATTTGATAGTATTTCTATTCTGCTTATGTCCGCTGTGGGCCGTCGGGCAGAACCAAGTGGCAAGCGGTACCGTGTCGGACGACTTGGGTCCTCTGATGGGAGTGTACGTGGGGGAGATAGATGCAGCCAACCGTATTGTGTCTGCTGCTGTGACCGATATGAACGGGCATTTCACTCTAAAAGTACAAAACCCTAAGAATAAGTTGCGTTTTACTTATATGGGGTACAAGACGGTTTTGCAGGAAATAGGAAAGCGGGCGGTTTTCGATATCATGATGGAGGAAAACAGTAAGGTGATGAAAGAAGTCGTGGTGGAAGCCCGTCCGAAGATTGCCACCGGAGGATTGGAAATACCGGAGCGTGAACAGTCTTTTGCTCAGCAGACGATCAAAATGACAGAATTCGAAGGTTTATCTTTCACTTCTGCCGATGAGGCTTTGCAAGGACGTATTGCCGGGTTGGACATTATCGCTTCATCCGGAAACTTGGGTTCCGGTACGACGATGCGTTTACGCGGTGTGTCAACCATTATGGGAAATGCAGAACCGTTGATTGTTGTGGATGACAATATCTTTGAGACCAATGCTAATGATGATATCGATTATACGAGTATGACGGATGAAAGGTTTGCCGAATTATTGTCTATCAACCCGGAAGACATAGAGAGCATTACGGTGCTGAAAGATGCGGCGGCTACGGCTATTTGGGGCTCACAAGGTTCTAACGGGGTCATCAATATCGTAACCAAGCGTGGCAGGCGTGGCAAACCCCAATTTACTTATTCTTTGAGATTGAAGGGTACTTATCAGCCTGAGGGTTACAAATTATTGAACGGAGATGAGTATACCATGCTGATGAAAGAGGAGCTATTCAATGTGAACCAAAACCCCGAAAGTCAGCCGGAATTGAATTATGACCCAACCTTCTCTGAATACGAACAATTCAATAACAATACTGACTGGAGGGATGCTGTGAAGCAGTTCGGGCTGTTCCAAACGCATTATGTTTCTTTGTCGGGAGGTGGAGAGAAAGCAAATTATCGTATTTCAGCCGGTTATGACCATCAGATAGGTTCTATTATCGCTCAGAAACTGGATCGTTTTACCACCCGTATGGCATTGGATTATTTTGTAAACGACCGTATCAAGATTTCGAGCGACTTTGCATTGACTTATACGGATAACCACATGAATAGTGATGATTTGTTGAAGGTAGCTTATACGAAGATGCCCAATCTGGCTATTTATGACGAGGATGCGTACGGTAATTCTTTGGGTACGTATTACATGCAACCGAGGTTTGTGGAACGGTACCAAGGGGACAAGGATGAACTTTCGTCACAACGCGGTAAAGTGAATCCGGTGGCTTCGGCATATTTGGCAAAGAAGGAGGAACGTAGTTATAACATCCAACCCCAATTCGATTTCCAATACCGTTTGTTAGGACTTGACGAGACTTCTCACCAATTGACTTATAAGGGGACTGTGGTATTGAGCATTTATAACAAATACAATGATTCTTACTATCCTTGGGAGTTGAAGAATGTGGATTTCAAGGAGAATGAGAAAGGGATAAATTCCGCTTCTTCGGCTTTTGAAAAGAGTTTCGGTTTTAACACACGTCATCAGTTGACATATATCCCTTATATCATGAACCAAGACCACTCGGTACGCTTGTTCTTTAAAGGGGAAATGGTTTCCGGTACGTCCAGTTCCCAGTTCTTAAGTTCATACCTGTTGCCCAGTGGAACCATCACTTCAGGAACTGCCGGTGGCTTTTTGAATGAGACGAAAACAGGAGCCGGTCATTGGCGGAAGGCCGATTGGGTCCTTCAGGGGCATTATGCCTACCAGTCCAAATATTCCTTGGATTTGGCCTTGCGCGGAGAAGGAAACACTCGTTTTGGCCAAAAGTATCGTTGGGGGTATTTTTATTCCGCATCCGGTCGTTGGAATATTTCGGATGAAAAATGGATGGAACCGACCAAAAAATGGTTGAGCATGTTTGCGGTCCGTTTCGGATGGGGTGTGACGGGTACGCAACCTCCTAAGGAGGATACCCATTTCAGTGTGTATGGTGTAGATGGGGGGTATATTAATTCCATCGGGATGCGGCCGAACAATATCCGCTTGACGGATTTGCGTTGGGAAAAACAGACTGCGTGGAACCTAGGGTGGAACATCGGTTTGTTTGATGATTTGGTAACGGCGGATATCAATTTGTATTCCCAGAAGAAAACAGACTTGATGACCGAACATGCTTCTATTCCCACAACGACCGGTTTTTCAGAGTTGATTGTGGAGAATGGCGGAGACATGTTGAATAAAGGTTATGAAATCAATTTGAACCTGAACCGTGTAAAATTGACGGGGGATTTGGCGGCTACTTTCAATTTTACATTCGCTAATAACCGGAATACTATTACGGCCATGACACCTACGCGTCTGAATGCCATTAATGGAACAGGGGTCAAGTTACCTAAAAACGGGGAGTATATGTCCCGTGTGCAGATAGACAACCCGTTTGGTGCGATTTACGGCTTGCGTTATAAAGGTGTGTACGCTTACAGTTACGACCAGTTTGACAAGGCACAGGCGTCCGGCGCGACTTGCCCGGTGGCGCGAGATGAAGCCGGAGGCATCATTTATGGTGCTAATGGAGACCCGAGGCCCATGTATTATGATTATAACGGTACGAAATATGCTTTTACCGGTGGTGACGCTATTTATGAAGACGTGAATCACGACGGGAGTATTGATCAATATGATGTGGTCTATTTAGGCAGTTCATTGCCCAAATTGACCGGTGGTTTTGGGTTTAGGTTGTTCTATAAAGGATGGAGTTTGAATACGCAGTTCAACTATCGTTATGGTAACAAGATTGCGAATGTGGCGCGAATGATGGCGGAAAACATGCATGGTGCAGACAATCAGAGTACGGCGGTGAACTATCGTTGGCGTAAGGAAGGTGACGGTGCAAATGGAGGGCATGTGTTGCCTCGGGCTTTGTATGGTCAGGGGTATAACTGGATGGGCAGTGACCGTTTTGTGGAAGACGGTTCATTCTTGCGCCTGAACTATTTGCAACTTTCTTATGGGTTTGACTCCAAGCTTGTCAAGCGCATCGGGCTTTCTCGTCTGAACCTTTACGTGAGCGGAGAGAATCTGTTCTGCCTAACGAAATACTCAGGCGTGGATCCCGAAGTAGATTATGGTAGTATGGGAGTGACTATAGATGAGGCGATAACTCCTCGTGCAAAGTCTTTTACATTCGGGTTGACAGCAACGTTCTAATGACATGAATAAACAGAAGGAAATATGAAAAAGATATTGAAAACCGGAACATTGGCCATGGCCGTTTCCCTTGCCGCTTTTACGACTTCCTGTGGCGATTTCTTGGATATAACGCCCTTGAATGCTGTGGTGGTAGAAAACTATTGGGAGAAGAAAAGCGAAGTGGAGAGTGTGATAACTTCTTGCTATTTTCACATGCAGGATAAGGGCTTTTCTCAACGCGTGATAGCCTGGGGGGAGTTACGGGGGGACAATTTGACGGAAACTTCCACTATGGCTGCAAAAGAAAAGGAACTTTATGATTTTTATACGAATAACATTGTTCCGGATAACAGTTGGACTTCGTGGGCGGATTTCTATAATGTGATCAATTTATGTAATACTATCTTGCATTATGCACCTGAAGCTCAAGCCAAGGATGGAAATTATTCAGTAGACGAATTACATACGCATGAAGCCGAAGCTAAGTCGATTCGTGCTTTGTGTTATTTCTATTTAATCCGTACCTTTAAAAAAGTGCCGTTGGTGCTCCAGGCTACTATCGGTGATGATGTGGATTTCAAAGTACGTGCATCCTCTGAGCAGGAAGTATTGGAACAGATTATTGCAGATTTGGAATGGTCGAAAGATTATATATGGAATAAAAAGTTTTTTGGTGATGTACGCGAAAGGAAAGGACGTTTCAATAAATTATCTGTGAAAGCCCTTTTGGCAGATATTTACTTGTGGAAAGGGGATTATGCCAGGTGTGCGCAGTATTGTAAGGAAATCATGGATGAGAAAATGGCAGAGTACAATGCCATCAAAGCAGCAGAATTGGAGGGGAATTTTATATCTTCTTCTACAGAAGGTTCTCTGACCTTGTACAATGGCTATCCGCTTTTGGATGAATCTTATTCATCTCATTATCCTTATACCATGTTGTATGAGCGGGGAAATTCATTTGAAAGTGTTTTTGAGCTCCAATACGATTATGATAACCGTAAGGATGGCAATGAAGGTGTTTCTTATTTCTATGGGAATCATAAAGATCTCTCAGGAAAGGTCAATGCAGCGGCTTATTTGACCAATCAGACGGCTGGTGCCTTGTTTGCAGACGCATCGGATTTGCGGTTGGAAGAGAATACCGGATATATGGGTGAACCCTCAAACAGTTATCCTATCTATAAGTTTCGTTTCTTGTATTTCGGAAATGATGAAAGAGGGTTTCGTTCCACGGCAGAGAATTGGATTGTTTACCGTTTGACGGATGTGATGTTGATGCGTGCTGAAGCTTTGGCTTATATGGGAGGGGATGAAAACAGTCAGGAAGCTTTTGAGATTGTGAAATCTGTGAACATGCGGTCGTGCAAAGGGCGTAGTTTGTTGGTGTTTGATGCCGATAAAATAAAGAATATCGTTTTGGATGAACGGCAACGTGAACTGATGTTTGAGGGGAAGCGTTGGTATGACTTGATGCGAATGGTACGTCACTCCGACAATCCGGTGAATGCGATGTCCACTTTGCGTAGTACATATTTGCAACGTAAATATGGAACAGGAGGACGCGATGCCGTGGCTCGAATGGGATCATTGGATAATTTGTATCTGCCTTTTTATCAGAAAGAGTTAGATGTGAATCCGTTGTTAGTACCGGATCAGAATCCGGCTTACATCATTTATTAATCAAGAGTAAATAGAAGTAATATGAAACGTAACATATATAATAAGGTAATAGGATGTGTGGTTTTGGCAACAACATTATTGGGTTGTTATGACGACGGTGTGGAAGGTGACAGTTATTATGTGTTTCAGGGACAGACGATTGGTGATTATTTGGATGCAGACGGGAAATATGGTGAGTTTTCCACTATTTTGGAACGTGCCGGCATGAAAGGTTTGATGTATGCTTATGGGGATTACACTTGCTTTGCACCGACCAACGAGGCCATAGACCGTTATGTGGATAGTAATTATCCGGGCTGTACGTTGGAAACTTTGCCGGATTCAGCTGTGGTGGCTTTGGCCAAAAGTCATTTGATAGACATTCGCTACTTGACTTCAGATTTTTCAACAGGCTATCTTCAGGAGTCTAACATGTACGACCGTAAGGTACAAGTGACCATTGAAAAAGAGTTCGATGCTGAAATAAGCGATAGTATGACAGTGTATGTCTTGAACGATTATTCACGGATTATCCAAGCTAACGATACTGTGAGCAATGGGGTTGTTCATACAATAGATCGAGTGTTGGAGCAGTCCAGTTATGTGTTACCGGATTACATGCAGTCCAAATGTGAGATGTTGGGTTTTACCCTGTTTATGGAGGCTTTGAAACAGACTCATTTGACGGATTCCATGTTAAGGGAAAAAGATGAAAGCCCGGAAATGTTGTCCCGATTGGCCCAATATGCTTCGAATTCGGAGTACACTACGGCTGGGCATAAAGTTCCTCCGGCCCGTAAGTTCGGTTATACGGTACTGGTAGAGAAAGATGAATTGTATAAAACGGTCTATGATCCGCAAAATATGGGTAAGCCTGTCTATACAGGGGATCTTCAGGCGGATTTGGCATCCTTGTTTAATTATGCAAAGGATATATATGACAAGGTATATCCGGATGATAAGGGATTGTATGATGATGACTATACTCATCCCAAGAATCCTTTAAACCGTTTTGTTGCTTATCATATCTTGGACCGTAATGCAAGCTATGGGGATTTGGTACGTTCTACTCCGGATTGGTCTGTGCAGGAAGGTGGGGATTTTGTGGAGTACTACGAAACCATGGCCGGTAATTTGTTGCGTGCCCAAAAAGTATCTCTTTTGGGAGACGGGATATACTTAAATCGCTGTGATGATGTGAATAGGGCTGACAACAGGATGGATGGTGCGGAAGTCCTTCCTTCCGGAGGTTCTTCAACAGTAAATGGCAATTTCCAATTTCTGAGCAGTATCCTTTCTTATAATGAAAATGTCGTGAAAATGCTTCGTAGTGAACGAATCCGTATTGATACGGGGGTTTTGTTTCCTGAATTGGTGAACAATGATGTCCGTTTGGATCCGGATGGAGATATGTTATGGTGGCATTTCCCGGAAGGATATTTTGATGATGTGCGTTATGACAGCCAATGCGATTGCAAATATAACCGTTGGCCTAATCCTCAGGGAACCGGAATGGGGTCGCACTATGATTTGGCAGCATTCCGTACGGATAATATGAATTTTGCGGGGGAATATGATGTGATGTTGCGTTTGCCTGCCGTGCCTGCCGGTCAGTATGAGATTAGATTAGGGTACGTGGCTAATGGCCTTATGGGGATTGCGCAAATTTATTTTGGACAAAATAGTGAATACATGCAACCCACCGGAATCCCTTTGAATTTGGGATGGGGAGGGGGAATGCCCAAAGTGGGAATGATAGCAGACGATGCTTTGTTTGATGATATTCATAATGACGTGTCGAATAATTTCGAAGGAAAGACAACCATCACCGAAAATGATAAGGCTATGCGTAATTTGGGGTATATGAAAGGGCCTGCCTGCGTGTATAGAGTAGACAATGACAGGGTTTCATTACGTGCGAAGTTGGTTAACGATTGGTGGTATATACGTAATATCGTCACCACTCAGACTTTGGAAGAAAAACCTTCTTATTTACGCCTGCGTAAAGTGGATGAAAGAACCGGGCGCATGTTGAATATCGATTTTATCGAAATTGTGCCGAAAAGTGTGTATAATGGTGCTATACCAGAAGATAGAAATTAAATTAAAAGCAGAAGATTATGAAAGATACTAAAAGATATACCAGGGTAGCTATTTGTTGCGTGGCGGTATTGGCTACCGGATTGGTCTTGTCTTGTTCGGACGATTGGGATGCACATTATGATGGTCTGCCCCGTCCTACAAGGACTTTGTGGCAGGAAATTACTGCCCGTCCGGAGTTGGCGGATTTTGCAAAATTGCTTAAAAGCCATGGTTATGACAAGTTCTTGGATTCGGGTCAACGTTATACGGTTTGGGCGCCTACCGGTACTATAGACACGACATTGGTGACCGGTGAGAACATGACTTCGGATGAAGTGATGGAACAAGTAGTTAAAAACCATATCGCCCGTGGAGTTATTGCGGCGTCGTCTGTTGTGAACGATACTATAAAAGTGTTGAATGGGAAGCCCATGCCTTTTGTGTCAGAAGGGGGTGTGCCTCATTTCAATGGCTCGCCGGCCAAATCTTTTAATATTGAATGCAGTAATGGAGATTTGCATATATTAGATCACCAGGCGGTTTATAATAACAATGTTTGGTCTTATTTGAGACAAGATGCTGATTTTTCTAATATTACCAATTATTTGTATAGCTTTAATAAATTGGAGTTTGTGCCTGAATTGAGTACACCGGGCGGTGTGGTGAATGGGGAACAGGTGTATACGGATTCCGTGTTTGTCTTAACAAATGAATTGTGGGGGCAGATTGGCTACTTGAATGACGAGCAGCGGAATTATACGATGTTGGTTCCCGTGAATGATTGTTGGGACCGGTTGGTGGATAAGTTTAAGGGCTTTTATCATTATTCGGAAGACGAAGAACCGGAATTGGCAGACAAGTATGCGTGTCGCAGCATATTGGATGCTTTGGTTTTTGAAACCCGTAGTCAGTCTTCGACATCCGATTATTGGGAAAGTACGTCCGGAAAATTGTTCTATCGTCCCCAAGATGCCGGGGGCTTGTTTGAAGGGACCGAAGCCATTGGTTGTAGCAATGGACAAATATTGAAAGCGGCCGATGTGAATTTAAGCCCCTATCAGGTCTTAAACAGTGACATTGTTGTTGAAGCCGAAAATATCGGTGATTATCTGCTTGCAGCTAATTATTACGATGAAAATAAGGATCGTCCTGTGTTTGTTGCCGCAGCAAATACCGGTGTGTCATCTAGTTATTACATGAAGTTTACTTCTACGAACATGTTACGGGGCGCCACCGTCACTTATGCTATCCCAAACGTATTGTCTTGCGCCTATGATATAGGGATTGTATTTGTTCCGATGAATTTGACGCGTAATGGTTGGTCTTCTTCCATTGATACAAAAAAAGGGCGTGTGGATGTCGAATTGAATGATAAATACACGAATGAAAAGCTGGCAGTGGGAGGGATTGAAATACCAGGTGACAAGGTTGATACGATATGGGTGGCACAAGGGTATCATTTTGCTTATTGTGATTATTTCCCCGATCGTGTTTCTATGGAAGATGCTAAAATCTCTTTAAAAATCGTTAGTACGCCTAAACGTAGTGAGTCGGATTATACACGTGATTTATACATTGATTGCATATTGTTGAAACCCTCAATTGATGGAGATTTAAGTGATGAAGAATAAGAATCTATATAGTATATGTTTTTGTATGGCCTTGGCAGGCAGTCTGCAAACGGTCTATGGGCAGGTGGATGCGGAAGGGATGATAGATTCCACGTTATCGGCCGCAGGAAGAGAAACCGATTCACTTCAGATTGTAGTGCAGAGAGAAATGAATAAGCTTCCCACGGTGGTTTGTAAGGGGACATTGGTCGATGCTGCCACAGGTGGGCCAGTGCAGGGCGGCATCATACAAGTAGCCGGAGACGAACGGTTCAGTTCCATTTCCGACGAACAGGGTGCTTTTGAAATAAAAGTGCCGTTGTATGCCAATCAATTGTTGGTGCGTACACCTACTTATGCCTTGGCTAGGGTACATTTGGTTGGAAAAGGAAAAGAATTAGTAGTGAGGATGTATTCAGAATATTTTTCCGATGGTTATGCCAATGAAGTGAGGGTGACGAATAAGAGCAGTGTCGGAGATTTTTCTCCAAATTCGTCATTGACCATTGAAGACGAAATGGCTAAAAAGCTTGGTGCTGATTTACGTGTATTGCTTCGTTCGGGTAATCCGGCTCAAGGAGCGAACATGTTTATTGGAGGATATAATTCGTTGAATGGAGGCGGGCAACCTTTGTTTGTAGTGGACGGTGTGATTCTTGATACTCAAAACGGGCGTTCGTTAATGCACGAAGGTTATGTCAATAACGTGCTTTCAGCCATTAGTGTTAATGACATTGAGAAAGTTACAGTGTTGAAAAACGCCACTGCATTATATGGGGCGAAAGGTGCCAATGGTGTTGTGATGATTGAGACAAAACGTGCAAAGAGTATGGCTACACGGATTGATGTAGATATCTATGGAGCGGTTGAATTGTTACCGAAATTGCCTTCAATGATGAATGCCGGGCAATATCGTTTGTATGCAACGGATGTGATGGGGAACGTGACGGAAACTCCGGATTTTTTGGATGATTTTACAACGGACAAGCAAAAGTACGCCATGTACCATAACGATACGGACTGGAAGGATTATGTTTATCATGAAGCTTTCACACAAAATTACGGTGTAAACGTGCAAGGTGGTGACGATGTGGCTAATTACAATCTCTCCATAGGCTATGCTAATGCGCAAAGTACATTGAAATACAATGATTTCTCACGGTTGAATATGCGTTTCAATACAGATGTGAAGTTTATGAAGAATTTGGATTGCAGTTTAGATGTGGCTTATTCCAATACGACCCGGAATTTACGGGATGATGGAATGGGCAATGGGCAGATGTTGTCTCCGGGAATGTTGAGCCTTATTAAATCACCTGTATTGGCTGCATACAATCCTGACCAATATGGCAGATTTACGGCATCCATGGCAGACTACGATTGTTTTAACTTGTCCAATCCCTTGTCCATATTGGAAAATGGCGACGCAAGTAATAAAAACCGGTTGGAGTATACTTTGTTTTCATTGAGTGCCATGCCGAAATGGAAAATCAATCGAAACTTGACACTGTCTGAAAAGGTAAGTTATGTGTTGAATAATGTTACGGAACGTTCGTTTATCCCGGATGAAGGGGTACCAACTTTTACAGAGAGTGGTGACGATATGACTGTTAACAGGGCAAGGGCTTATTCTAGTAAGCAATTGTCCGTGGCGAGCGACACCAGAATTGATTGGTCGTGCCGTTATGGTGGACATGTGATTCATCTTTTTGGAGGTTTCCGTTATTTAAGCGATTCATTTAATTCAGATGCTATTCGTGCAGATAACAGTGCGGGTGATAAATTGCCGAATATTTCCAATGAAATGAAAAACCGTAAGGTAGACGGTATTATTGAAGAATGGAAATCCACGGCTGTGTATGTGAATGCGGATTGGAATTATGCGGATAAGTATTTTTTGCAGGGAACGTTGACTGCGGAGACATCTACGCGTTTCGGTAAGAATGCCACAGGGGGAATGAAACTGGGCGATTATGTCTGGGGAGTATTCCCGTCCTTACAGGCGGCTTGGGTGGTTTCCGCCGAACCTTTCTTTCAAAACGTGAAAGGTATTGACTATTTGAAACTGAATGTCGGCATCGACCAATCGGGCAATGATAATATTGATTGCTTTGCCTCCCGGTCTTATTTTGCTCCAAGTGCATTCTTGAATCATACGTCGGGTTTGGCCTTGGCCAATATCGGTAATGATAAACTAAAATGGGAGACTGTCACGCGGATTTCTGTAGGTTTGGATATGTCCGTTTGGCATGACCGTTTGTCGCTTGGATTCAATTATTATAAGTCTTATGTGAACAATATGTTAGCTTATAAGACATTGGGAGGGGTGAGCGGATTGCGTAATTATTGGAGTAATGAGGGTAAGATGGAAAACCAGGGCTTTGATGTTGCGGCAGTGGCTAAAGTCATGGCATTAAAGGATTTCTCATGGGAAATTTCTGCAAGTGTCGGCCATTACAAGAATGAGGTGACTGCGTTGCCAGATAACGATAAGACGATTTATACTTCGGTTTATGGCGGTGAGGTCATGACTAAAGTCGGAAACCCAATCGGTTTGTTTTATGGTTACAAGACACAAGGGGTGTTTGCCACTTCAGAAGAAGCTGCTAAAACAGATTTACGTAATGGAAGTGAAAATGGAAGTGCTTTCCGTGCAGGTGATGTGCATTTCTCCGATTTGGTAGCTGATGGGGTGATTGATAATAAGGACAAAGATGTAATCGGCAACCCCAATCCGGATGTTTTCGGTAATTTCGGGACTAGCCTGCATTACAAAAATTGGACATTGGATGCCTTTTTCAGTTATTCATTGGGGAATGACATTTACAATTATCAACGTGCCGTATTGGAAAGCGGAAATTCTTATTATAATCAGACCACAGCTATGTTGAATCGTTGGACTTCAGAGGGGCAGCTGACTTCAATCCCCCGTGTGGAATACGGTGATAGGATGGGAAACGCACGTTTTTCTGATCGTTGGATTGAGGATGGCTCTTACTTGAAACTCAAGACTTTAAGTTTGAGTTATCGTTTCCCTTTCAACTTGACGTTTCTACAAGGGATTACAGTTTGGGGAGCTGCAAATAATCTATTTACGTGTACAAAATATTTGGGTAGCGATCCAGAACTTTCCATTTCAGGCAATCCGATTTATCAGGGGATTGACCGTGGTTTGTTAGGGCACGGGCGCAGTTTCGTTTTAGGTGTTAAAATAAATCTTTAACAAGGATATGAAGATGTTAAAAAACATATTAAAGTTGACCGCCATTTGGATGGCGGCTACGGTATCTTTCACGGCTTGTGAAGTGGATACTACTACGGTGATGTTTGAAGAAGACCATGACTTTTCTCAACCGGGCGATACCGTGTTCTCTATGTTGGGTATATTGGACAAGGTTCAAGACGTGGTCGAAAAAGGAGTGCTTTTAGGGGAATTGAGAGGAGATTTGGTAAAGCCTGATCCTTTTGTCGGTACAAGTAGTGCTTGGGTGGATTTGACTCGTTTTGAGAATTTGGAAAATGCGACTTTCAACCGTTATCGGGATTACTATGCCATTGTGAATAATTGCAATTTCTATTTGGAACGTGCGGATGCCGAGATGGAGCGTCGCGGGCAGAAAGTGTTCCTGAAGGAATATGCAGCCGTGAGTGCCTACCGGGCGTGGGCTTACTTGCAATTGGCCTTGCTTTATGGCGAAGTCCCGTTCTATACTCAGCCTTTGCTGTCTTATTCTGAAATAGAGCAAGTGATGAATGATCCTTCCAAGCGGAAGGGATTGGGTGAGATTTGTTCTTATTTCATTGATGATTTGCTTCCTTACGTTGATGTGCCGTTTCCCAATTATGGGAACTTCACTTATGATCAGAGTAGTTCAGTAAATAGTAGTGATTTTTTTCTTCCAATTCGTTTACTGAGAGGTGACCTTTATTTATGGCGTGGTTCATTGGATGGTAATAAATCTGATTTTGCTAAGGCTGCACAAGAATATCGTGATTATTTATTGTCTGAAAAACGATTTGTAAGTCCTGATGTAAAGGTGGCTTATCGGACTGTGGATATGGATGGTGCCCAAATTGTGGATCGTTGGAGTTCCGTTTTTCTCGGAAACAATTATAATGAAAGTATTAGCCTCGTTCCATTTGCAGGCAATTCTCAATATGGAAAATTGGGAAGTTTGCGGCAATCGTTTAGGTCTTTCATGGGGTCTGATGCTCTTCAGAAATTAGTGGATGAGTCTTATTATTGTTACGTGATGTATACAGAAGAATCAGAATCGGGTGAAAGTGAGTATATGTCTCGTTTTACGGGTTTGGCAAAGGATACCTTATATTACGGGACAAAGGAAAATCCTCAGTATTATTCATATATCACAGTACCGGGCACACCGCAATATTTCATGGGCGATTTGCGTTTCAACCGGGATTATCAGGAGGGATACGGGTTGAGCATCAATAAGTATTCCTCTTCTTGGCCGCATGTGACCACCTATCGTACGGGAGCGGTATACCTTCGTCTGGCCGAGGCCATCAACCGTGCGGGTTATCCGTTGACGGCTTTCCATGCGTTGAAGTATGGTTTGAGCCGTGGCAATTTGATACAATATGATGCCAATGGGGAATATCGCCGTCTGATGCAGTCCGGTTATACGTTTTACGACATGTATGACAACAAGGATAATATTGGTTTGCATGCACGCGGTTGTGGTAACGCGGAGATGGACACGTTGCATTACTCGTTACCCACCATGGCTTCGCTTCAGGACAGCATTCAGAAAGTGGAGGATATGATTTGCGACGAAATGGCTTTGGAGACGGCCTACGAAGGCAACCGTTTCTATGACTTGATGCGCTTTGCGTTCCGTCGCGGAGAAGATTTTCTGGCTTCCCGTGTGGCACGGCGTAATAATCCGGATATGCCGGACCAGACGCTCTACAACAAATTGAAAGACCGCAAAAACTGGTATTTGCCGATGGTGGAGAATTGAGAATGGTATATTGAGGAATGGCAGGCATGGAACGCAGGCATAGGCTCTTTTCCATGCCTGTTTTTTCTGCAAAAAATATGAAATGGGAAAAAATGACATACGTTTTGTCGAAAATTGCCCTATCCTCTTTGGGTAAGGTGGCTTAATTTTGCGATTAGAAAACTAAAGAACCCAATATCATGGAAATATTCACGGAAAGTCAATTCTCAGCATGTTATATACATTACCGGAGGCGGGTGAGAGGTTATATCTTGTCTCGGGTTTCCGACCGTGAAGAGGCGGAGGATCTGACTCAGGACGTATTTGAAAATATATGGAGATGCAGGGAAGGGGTACGCAAGGAAACGCTTCACAATTTAGTCTATACGGTTATGCGGAACACCGTGATAGACTATCTGCGCCGCCGTTATATGAAAAAAGACAAGATGGACATATACACCTGCTGTGAGGAGGAGGGCCGCAGTACGGTAGAAGAAGATTATTATTACAAGGAGCTTCGCGTGGCGCATAGGAAGATGGTGAAACAGTTGTCCGAGAAACGCCGTCAGGCATATATTTTGTATTTTTACAGGGGTATGTCGTATGCTTCCATTGCCGACAGGCTCAGTGTGTCCGAACGTTCTGTGGGCAGTCATTTGCAAAGGGCGTTCAGGGCGGTGCGTCTGGGGGTGGACGGGATATACCGGTATAAGGCGGGGTGAATGGAACCGGAAGTCCCATTCTTGACAATATGTGCACTCTTTCCGCTTTCCGGCATGCAAATGGAAAGGGAAAAGGCTTTCTTCCCATTGGCCGGAGTTGTGTCAAAAGCCTGAAACAGGTATGGAAGAGGCTTTTTAGGAATACTTTTTTAAGGTTTCAAGGCATTTTTTTATGTTTATTCACCAAAGACATGAATCGTTTGGAGCAGAATGAAAAATCGTTCGGCTGAGAAAACATTTTTTTTCTCCTCGTGACGGTCGGAAGTCATGCGCTTATCGGTGGAACAAGTGCCTTAAAACCGTGGCTCAACCTGCTGCGGATGCCATTATTTTCTCTATTTGGAAAGGAAAAGCCTGTGGGTTCGGAGTGTCTTTTGGTAAGCTGGAACGCCTTACTGGTTACGCCATTCTTTGGGGGCTGCGCAGAACGCGCCTTATGGTTTTCATTATGATAACGGAATACATTTCCGGCTTTCATCTTGCCTTTTCCCGACGGTGCGAGAATCGCGTATTTACGGCGGACATCCAAGTGGGGGACGAATAAACGAGTCACGCACCATCGGAATTGACTTTTTGCCATTTTGTAATTGGAGGTTTTTACAGACGTAGGATTTGCTCTTTGCTTAAGAAATCCAGAAACTTCCGGTAGGCCGTGCAATTCCGGAGCAGCGTTTCGTTTCCGGTCATGAAAAATTGCTTGCGTGCCCGGGTGAGGGCCACGTTGAGCTTGCGGTCTATTTCCCGACCGTCTGTCATGACCGGTTCGGACAAGATGGAGAGCTGGTACGGACGGCTGACGGTGGTGCTGAATATGATGATGTCGCGTTGGCTGCCCTGATAACGTTCCACCGTGTCGATGGTGATGTCGGCCGTGTCGGGAATGTGCCGTTCAGCCAAGGCTTTGCGTATCATGGCGATTTGTGCGCGGAAGGGGACGATGATTCCGATTTGCTTACAGGGACTGAAGGGTATGCCCGAGCGGCTGTACAGTTGGCAAAGGGTATGTATCAGACGTGCCACAGTCTCGGCTTCCCGCTTGTTGCTTTTGGATGAATCGCCCACGTTCGGCAGACCTTGGGCAAGCTTGGTCTGCTCTTGCTTACTCTCGATTTTCGTGTAATATTCTGCTTCGTCGGCTTGTACGGAAATAAATGCCATACGTGTACCGGCCACGAAGGCGGTCCATCGGTCATCGTCCGGACGGGTGCCGAATGCCAGTGGTTCCTGTTGATGGGGGAGGGGAACGGCATCCAGTCCGCCGTTATAATAATTACGGTTGACAAATTCGCAGATGGACGGATGCATGCGTCCTTGGCGATGAAGCATTTCCACGATGTTTTTCGTGCCTTGCAGGCTGCTCAGCCGGTGCAGGCGTTCAAACAGGGAGTTACGGCAGTCGGTCAGCCCGATGGCTTGCAGGCTATCCTCGGTCACCCGTGACATTTCCCGGGGTTGGCTCACGACGGCGGGCAGTTGCTTGTGGTCGCCGATGAGGATGAACTTCCCGATGGCCAGACGGTTCAGGTTATAGTCTCCCCGGTTCACCGCAGTAGTGGCGCATAGCAGGGGGAGCAGTTGGGGCTCGAGCACTTGTGAGGCTTCGTCGATGATAGCCACGTCGATGACTTTCAGGCTGAATAGCTCTGTCTGGCTGCATAGGCTGCTGATGGTGCCGGCAAACACCCTGACGGGCGCCAACTTCTCGTAGATTTCTTTTCGGGAGGTGGCATCCCCGATGACGTGCTTCATGAGCCGTGGCCGGAAGTCCGGGGCGCAGTTCAGTTCCTGACCGATGCGGATATATTCCGGAGCAGGGTTGATGGCAGACAGCGTATGGCAGATTTCATCCACAGCCCGGTTGGTATAAGCCATGAGCAGGAGGGTCTTTTGCGGAGAATCCGACAAGAACTCTTCCACCATGGATTTCAAGGCTACCGACGTCTTTCCTGTCCCCGGCGGTCCGACAAGCAGGAAGTAATCCCGGGCCTGTTTGGCTTTCAGGACGATACGGTCTATTTCTTCATTCAGGTAATGCCGGTGGAGCCTTACGGACGGATCGGTGGCCGGTGGCCGTATGCCCAACAGCAGCTCTTTCCGTTCCCGTGGGGCGGTGAGCAGGCTGAACAGTCCCGAGTAGGCTTGGTTGAATGTGGCGTCCATGTAACCCGGCTCTATGGCATAAAGGCTGTCGGGGTGGAATACTCCGGCATTCCGCTGCTTGTAAGATAGTTTCAGCAGCATGTGTTCAGGATGGATTTCCTCTATGGTACAACGGAAGAACTGTTTGTTCGTCACGTTGTCCCCTTCGTGGTTCCGTTCGTAGAGCATTACCATGTCGCCCTGCCGGAAGTTCGGGAGGAAGTCTTCGCCGTATTCCGGAAGTTTCAAATCCAGCCGCACGATGGCACCTTCCTCGTCGGGGACGGGATGCAGTTTCAGTCCGGTCAGGATGTTTCCGTTCTGTTGTTTGGTCAGTGTGTCGCAGCACCATGTTTCGGAGAACCCGCCCGGCGAGTCCGCCCGGTCGTCCCCGACTTTGGCGCGGAATTGTTCGCGGGCGGTAAACGTCAGGAAGCGATGGAAATAATCGGCTTCCGCGCCCCTCATGCCATGAAGTGGTGTCAGTATTTCCATCATGCGGGGGCGCAGGTAACGAGTGTAGAGCCGATCGCCCCGTCCGTTCACGTTGAGCCGTTCTTCCGTCAGCTCGTCTATCAACGCACGGGATTTCCCCCTTCTCAGGCGGTGCTCTATGTGCAGGATGGCATTCCGCAGGGCCATGGCGCGGCGGATATGGCTGCGCGGCACGTCGACGGCATAAAGCCCGGGATAGCGTGAATAGAAGAGGTAAGACTGTACCTGTTCATGCCTGCGGTCCAGGTTATAATACAGGATTTCTTTGTACAGGGCCATTTGCAGGCGGTGTTCGTCCTTCGGGCTACGGTAGGGATATTCGTCCGCTTTTCCGCTTTTCAGTTCCACTAACTTGTCGGCGTTTCGGGTGAGCAGGTCCATACGTCCTTGCAACCCGAGGGCTTCGCAAAGGAAAGACGGCTCCAGTTCCACTTCCGTTTTCCGGATGTCGATGCCTGCGGCACTGAAACTGTTGCGTACGGTTTGCCGGATGTGGTGGAATTGCATTTCGCAGCGGTTGAAGAAATCGCGGTCGATGTCCGGCAAGGTGGACCAGGCAAGAGGGGAGATCCGGAAGGAATTCTGCATGGAACGCAGGTAGAGTTCCGCTTCTGCCGTCCCGTCTGCATTTTGGGTAAATCGCTCACGCCCGGCAGACTCCGGGCAAGCCCGGTCTGCTCTCTTTAAATCGCGATTTTGGATAAATCGCTCACGTTCGGCAGAGCCAAGCCTGAAAACTTCGTTTTCGCTTGTTTCTTCTCTCTCTAAATCGCGATTTTCATTCACGCAGTCGTCCAGAAACTGGTTGGCCGCATTTCCCAACTGTATGGCCGCAGAGCGTGCCGGAGGAGCGAATTTGTTCAACAAGTGGGTGTAAGCCGAATACCCGTACGGTCTGATGCAGGCGCACAAGGCTGTGATGTCAATCAGGAAATCCGGGTCGAGAACCAACATCTCGGGTTTTAGGACATAAGGATATGCGCCTTCCGCCTTTATGGCTTTGACCGATAAGAGATTGAGCTGCGCCCCTTCGTACAGTTGTTCTTTCAAGTCGGCGAACGTGCGGTCGGTTTCGTCGGCATATTCCACTTTCAACAGTTGTTCCGTGGGATGCGTGTGGTCTTTTCCATAAATGAAATGCTCGTCCCACCGGTGCACCGTTATCCGGATACGTTTGGCCTGCGGTACTTTTTCGGCAGGTGCGGGAGCGGGTCGCCAATGGCGGGGCAGGCGTTTTTGCACGTCTTCCGGAACATGGGTTTGGTAAAAAGCGGCCAATCCTTCGCAGACCGCTTTTAAGTCGTAGGCTTCATCCTCTCCGTCGGGCAGGAAAAGCCCTTTTTGTATTCGTCCGGCCCGCGCACGGAACACTTCCAACGGGTGGGACGGATGGCCGGTTTGTTTGCAGAGCCAATATAGGCGTGCGGCTGTGTGGGTGAAATCCACCGGACTGTGGCGGGTCCGGTCTTTCAGCGCACGGAGCAACAGCGCGTCGAGGGCATGGTAACGTGCGGTACAGTCCATGTCCGGCTGCATGATGTTTCTGATTTCATCGAATATGTCCTGAATCTCTTCCGTCATGGGTTATGGCGTATTCTGTTTGGACTTGGCTTCCACTTCTTCGGCACTCAGTACTTTGCTTTTGAATCCTCCGCGCGAATTCTTGCGTGACGGGGCAGGCGCGGCACCGGTCGTGCCACCATGGACGGCAGCACGGTAACGTAGCCAACGTTCACGGATGGAAGTCACGTAGCCGTAGGTCTCTTCTCCGCGCAGATAGCCGTAACGCACTACGGGGTCGTTGTAATATTGCGGTTGGCTCAGGCGGAGGATGAAAGGAGCCACATCGTTCCACAACTGCGGGTTTTTGCCGTGTTTACGTGCCAAGGCCATGGCGTCGCGAACGTGTCCCGTTCCTCCATTATAGGCCGCCAGGATAAAGTTTATACGTTCCGACCTGCCGGGGATATCGCTGAATTTACGTTCGAGTTCACGGAGGTACCGGGCTGCCGCACTGATGTTCTTTTCGGGCTGGTGCATTTGGTCGGCGGGCAAACCGAGATGTACGGCTGTTTCAGGCATAATCTGCATCAGTCCGCGTGCTCCGGCCCACGATACGGCCTCCGGGTCGAAACCGGACTCTTGGTAACATTGTGCGGCCATGAGCCGCCAGTCCCACCCGATGGCTTGGCTATGACGGATAAAATGAGTGTCGTACGGCGAGATAATGCCCTTGGCGCGATTCTGGAAGGGGGCACGGACACGGCGTTTTACACTTCCGCCGGGAGACAGACGCAACTGTTCCCTTTTTTGCAAGAAAGACCGTGTCTCGGGTTTATACCATCCGTCCAAGGCTTCGGCCAGGAAGGGGGCATCCTTTCGTACGACCCATCCGGTTTTGACTGCGGCCGTACTGTCTGACGGACACGACCGGACGCCGGAGAATTGCAGTTCCGTGTCTGTCATGTGGTTCTCCGGAATTTCCAATGCGATGAGGTCTGCCTCTCCTTTTTTCAGTCGTTGGAAAAGCTCCGCCGTATCGCGTACTGCTTCCATACGGAGCTTGGCACCGATGGACACGGCAAAGTGTTCGGCCAATTCAAATTGCAGTCCGAATCCTTTTCCCTTATATTCATAATAAGTGTCGGGACCGGACAGCGTGACGGCTATCAGTTCGCCGGCTTCCTGTATCTGGTCTAAGTCGTAAGCTGTTTCCGCATATTCTTCTTCCGTGATACCCAAAGGGGATATTTTTTTCTCCTCTTTTTCTCCGCAGGATACGAGATTGACGGCAAGGACGGTCAAGAGGCAGGCCAGCAGATTGTGTTTCCATAAATCGCTCCCGTTCGGCAGAACGGAGCCTAAAAACTTCGTTTTCGCCCCGCTCTGCCCTCGCTTACTCGTGATTTTCCATAAATCCGGTCGTTTTCGGCATAGCCGGAAGCCGGCCTTCCATCCGAATTCGCTTATACGGACTTTCATAGAGCTTGCCCCGTTTGTTCCAAATGGAGATTGAGATGGTGTAGGATGTAAGTACGCATGATTTCGATGGCTTTCTCGTTTTCTCCTCCTTGGGGAATGATAAGGTCGGCATAGCGTTTGGTCGGTTCGATGAATTCCAGATGCATGGGTTTGAGTACGGCCCGATAGCGGTCCACTACCATTTGTACGGTTCTTCCCCGTTCGATGATATCCCGTTCGATGACACGGATGAGGCGTTCGTCGGAGTCTGCATCTACAAAGATTTTGATGTCCATCAGGTCCCGGAGTTCTTTATTGGACAAAGCGAGTATGCCTTCTATCAGGATAACCTTTCGGGGTTCTACGTGTATGGTCTCTTTCAACCTGTTACATTCCAAATATGAATAAGTCGGTTGTTCGATAGCCCGTCCGGCTTTCAGTTCTTTCACCTGACGGATCAAGAGCTTCCAGTCGAAAGCGCAAGGATGGTCATAGTTGATTTTGCGGCGTTCTTCCATGGTCATGTCCGTGGCATCGATATAATATGAGTCCTGCGGGATGAGGGCCACTTCACCTTTCGGGAGACTCTCAATGATTTTTCGTGCGACCGTGGTCTTTCCGGATCCCGTGCCTCCGGCTATTCCGATAATATACATGGGCATTCTGTTTTTGTTTTAGTAAACATCTTCGTTTCCGGTAATTTCTTCCGATGTGAGCGGTTTGCGATCCATAACCTTCCACACGTATGCGATGTAGGCCACGACTACGGGAAGGAGAAGAGACACGTAGGCCATGGTTTTCAGGGTGAACAGGCTGGAGCTGCTGTTTGCCAAGGTCAAAGAGCTTTGTAAATCTGCGGTGGAGGGATAGTAAGCAGTATGGTTATAGCCGACACACAGGAGCAAGGATAATACGGTCAGTATGGTTCCTGTACCTGTAAACCAGAAACCGTTGCGACTGGTGTGGCAGAAGATACCACGAATAAGTCCGAAAAGCACACCTGTCACACCTAAAAGGAACAAGACAAGCAATATCGGCATGTCTGTCAAGTTGTGGAAATACTTGTAGGGTTCCATGAAAACGATGCCGGTTTCCGGATGGACGGCAAAACCGTCTTTCAATAACGTATGGATCACGAAAGCCAAGAAAAACAGCAGGAATGGGACGCTGTCTCCCAGCAATTGGCGGCGGCAACGGGGAATCAGCTCTGTGTCGCGAATGCTGCGGATGAAATAAAGGCAACCTAAAATACGAGCCAGAAAACAGACAGCCAGTCCCAACATGAGATTCCAAGGATTTGCCAAAGCATCCAAGCCGTGCCATTCGTTACCCCAATGACTGATGACGGGGATGGCGGCCTCTGTCAGATTGGATTTGCTGACAAGAAAATCAGACCCGTTGAAGAATGTGGCCACGGCCGCTCCGAGCAGAACCGGACCCATGACTCCGTTGAATACCAAAAAAGATTGGTAAGTACGTTTGCCTAACAGATTTCCTAATTTCGATTGGAATTCATAAGAAATAGCTTGTAGTACGAAACTGAAAAGTATGAGCATCCACAGCCAATATGCTCCGCCGAAGCTTGTGCTGTAAAACAAAGGGAAAGAGGCAAAAAAAGCACCTCCGAAAGTGACGAGCGTGGTAAATGTAAACTCCCATTTACTGCCTGTCGCGTTCACCAATAAAGCACGTTCCGTTTCATTCTTTCCCAAGTGGAATAACAATGAGTTGCCCCCTTGTACGAATAATAAGAAGACCAATAGTGCCCCTAACAGGGATATGATGAACCACCAATAATGCTGTAGAAAAATATAGGTCGATTCCATAGTTTTGATATTTGACAGTGACTAATCTTTTTTATCGGTTTCGTTCATGATTCAGGTCCTTTTTGGATGGCTTTTACCATGATACCTATCTCGGCAATGAATAAAATAGTGAAAATGGCCAGAAAGATGAAGAACGTCGTTTGTACCGCTCCTGCAGACAGGTTGGATATGGCGGCATTGACCGGTAACAAATCCTGGATGGCCCAAGGTTGTCGCCCGACCTCTGATACGACCCAACCGGTCTGGCTGGCTACGAAGGCGAAAGGAATGCTCCATAGGGCGATTCGGTGCAGCCATCTTTGTCCGTACAGTTTATTTTTCCATGACAGGAAAAGGACCAAGGCGAAAAAAGCAATGAAGTACATCCCGAAACCTACCATAATCCGGAATGTCCAGAACGAAAGTCCTACATTCGGCACAAGATCGTCAGGGTTTTGAATATAACCGTAACCGAAGTATGGCATGTTTTCTTCCAATGTGCGGCGGGACGCGTCCATCTTATCTTGGTCGCCGTCCTTTTGAGCCTGCCGGAAATCCGATAAGGCCGCGATTGCCATTTTGCCTCTCGCGATCTTTTCTGTGGCGGACAGAGCCTTGGAACCGTCGTTTGTCGTATGTCCTCCAGCCAGGATATTGTGGATTCCCGGTACGTAACCGTCGGGATTCCGTGTGGCCAGAAAAGACAGCATAGTCGGGATTTTCCATTCGCCGACCACCGTTAACGGCTGTCTTGTTCCACCTTCGTAAAGTGCTTCCATTGCAGCCAGTTTCATCGGCTGGTATTGTGCGACTTGATAGGCGGATTTATCTCCGCTGTATAGTGTCAACAGCGAGGCGACCATACCTGTACATGCTGCAATTTTCATACTGGCCAAAGCGAATTCCTTCTCACGCCGTTTCAATAGGAACCAACCACTAACCCCAATGACGAACACGGCCCCTACAATCCAACTGCTGAGTACTGTATGCAAGAACTTCATTACGGCTACAGGCGAAAAGGCTACGGCGAGGAAATCAACCATTTCATTGCGTACCGTTTCGGGGTTGAATACCATTCCTACGGGATATTGCATCCATGAATTGGCCACCAGAATCCACCAGGCAGACAAGGTAGCTCCCAGACCGGTGAGCCATGTAGAAGCCAAATGGAATTTCTTGCCTACTTTGTCCCATCCGAAAAACATTACGGCCACAAAAGTAGCTTCCATAAAGAAGGCTACGATGCCTTCAATGGCAAGAGGGGCTCCGAAGATATCACCTACGAACCAAGAATAGTTGCTCCAGTTCGTACCGAATTGGAATTCGAGAATCAGTCCGGTCGCTACTCCGATGGCAAAATTGATTCCGAACAGTTTCATCCAGAAACGGGCTGTTCTTTTCCAGAAATCATGACCGGAAATGACGTACCGTGTCTCCATAACTCCCATGATGACAGCCAGTCCCAGCGTGAGCGGAACAAACAGCCAGTGGTACATTGCCGTCAGGGCGAATTGTGCTCTTGACCAGTCTATCATTGTCTCCATATTGTCTAACATAAGCCTTGTTTTTATTTCAAGATTAAGGATGAATAGCTCTTTCTATCAGTTCATTTCCTACGTAGTCTTCCTTTTCTTCGGTCGATTTGCCTTTGAGGAAAGGCGGGAAGAAAAAAAGTTTCAGGATAAAGAACATAATGAAAAGTTTGATTAGAATCACGGCCCACAACGTACGTCCCAGCGTCATGCTGCGGAAACCGTCGCGGTAAAATCTCCAAATTCCGATGATTCCTTGTCTTATCATAGTGAATGTATAAGTGTGATAAGGCAAAGGTAAGCAAAAAACAGTTGGAAGCGGGTGCCGTGAACGGATTTTTTGCTAACTTTGGATGAAAATAATATAAAAGACGTTGTATTATTATGGTGAAACATATCGTATTATTTCAGTTGGCTTCTGAAATGGAAGCCGAGCGTAAGAAAAACGTGATGGATGCTTTCAAGAAGGGGATAGAGGCCCTGCCTGCCAAAATCCCGTTTATTCGGAAGATTGAGGTCGGGTTGAATGCCAATCCGGAAGAACAATTCGACATCGCGCTCTACAGTGAGTTCGACACGATGGACGATGTAAGGGCTTATGCGGCCCATCCGGCTCATTTGGCCGTAGCGGCTTTGCTGAAGGATTGCAAAAAAAGCCGTTCGTGTGTGGATTATGAATGCAAAGCCTGACCAAGGAGTCCTTGCATGCTGGACGCACCCTTCCCCTACATAGGAGTTTTGCAAAAAGAGCCTTCATCCTTCAGGATATATGGTAATCCGTTCATAATATTGATGTTACAGGCTGAAGGATGTTTCAGGCATCTTTCAGCTATGCTTCATTCCGTTTGGCGCAGAACGAAAAATCGTTCGGCTGAGATTGAAAAATCATTTGGCTGAGAACTTTTTATCGCTTTCCGCAATGAACGGAAACTGAAGGATTCCTGAAACATCTTTCATTCTGTAACGTGTTATGTAATAGCTGCTTATCGTGCTGCCTGAAAGATGAAAGGTCTTTTTAAAAAACTCTTGGGGGGATGGCGGATTTTTGCAGAACGTCTGTATTTCCACCTGGTTTTTAAGTCTCATTACATGTCCCTGATGAAAGACCAGATGGCTAAACGGCACATGATTATGTACATATTCAGAAGATAAAACGATGTTTACTTTCAGATTTTCCCTCATCCTGCTTTTCTTGTTTCAAATAGGAAAGGCAGGAGCACAATCTCCTTCCAACCGATTGGATGTGGTACAAATAGAGAAGTACCTCCAAAAATCATATCAGGAGTACATGGAAGCCATAAACACAGATGACAGAGAAACTGAAGAAAAGTTTCTCAAAAACATGCTTACCCCGGAAATGCAGGAAAAACGGGCGCGACTGGCATGCGCTACGGATAGTGACCCCATGATTCGGGCGCAAGACGTTACGGAATATTCCATCCAGTCCGTACGGTGCAAGCACCTGTCCGGCTGTTGGTACGAAGTGTCATACCGCCCGTATCCCAAAGATTCGACAACCTATATCCCATTACGTATCACGGCAGATTCCTTGGGAAAAGTACGTATTTCGTACGTAACGCCTGATTGGGGCAACCGTAATTACGGGGATTATTGGTTTGATATTCCTGAAGAAAAGGTCATGGATGACCAAGACGGGAAGACATTTGTGGAAACCTTTTACAAGTCATACGCCTATACCTACATAAAAATGAGACCAGATTTGGAACAAGGATTAAAACACTTGAGAGAGACTTATTGCACTCCCATTATGCAGGAAAAATACGTCCGGTCAAGGAAAGAGGTAGAACAGGAAGACCCTATGTTCGATCCCGTCATTGGAAATGACGACTTCGATGTCTTTTGGTACAATTCTTTGCAAGTCCATCCCTCTGAAACCAAAGGATGCTTCACGGTAAGCTATGGATGCACGAAGATTCGAGTGGCTCTCCAATGCCAAGACGGAAAATATAAAATAGCCGACGTGGAACTTATCCCTTAACACACCATCAATAACAAAATACGCCATGGAATCGTACAAATCAAACCGACCTGAAAGCAAGTCTTTATTTACAGCCGTCATGACACTATCGGTTGCCTGGTATTTCATCAGTATCATACCTCTTTCCGCACAAGAACGTGTGGATATTGACACCCTATGGTATCGTTACCATAATCCAGAGCAGGATTATTATCCGGACTTGCTTCCCGAAGACTGTTATATGGAATTGTACTTGGAAAACGGCATATTGAAGAAAGGGTACTTTTGGGGAACGACTGACGAGTTTGAACAAGCTCGTGAAGGCTACGAGTGCGGCTATTTCGTCATGCCCATGACGGATATAAAACAAGACAAAGACTCCATTTCATTCCGTTTGGACATTGTCACGACCTCAAGCGGTGAAAAAGTCAACACTTTCGTCAAAGCCCCCATTGACCGCCATATCCGTTCTTGGCAGGAAGCCATGTCTCGCTATCAGACGTGGGAACCCTTTACCGACCGGATGGAGGATGAGATACAAATGAGTATCTCCTTTGCCCGGTGGTTGGAAAACGACACCGTGCGCTACAACATGTCTGTGAGGAAAGACACCGTAAGGGTCAAGAACCTGACTTGCCCTTACATTGATAGGGAGGGCAAGGCTTTCGTCTTGCTCAAAGACAGGACGGGACTGTAAAGAAACGCATTGCAACCATGAGACTGCCATTTTAATCTTATATTTATAGGAAATAGTCATGAAGAAAACTTTTATCGGATACCTATTGGTCCTTATTCCATTATCCTCCTATTCCTGTTTGCAAGCAGAAATAGGAGACAATGTACTTGAAAAGGAATATCAAACCATCCGTATGGAGAACGACAGCCTGAGACCTACCCGGAAATGGACATTCAGGTATGACGATGAAAAATTCCCATGTGACCATGGAGCGTATGATGGTACGATTAAAGGTTTCGATACAGACGGTAAGGGGCGTTTTTACATTTTAGGGGGAGAACCCGTCCGATTAGCTTGTTTCATAGGAGAGAATATGGAATGGAGCCGAGGCCTCGGTTTGTCTATGAGACACTGCCAAAATGCTTTATTCAAGATGGTAAACGATTCCATTTATTTTATAAATGAAGTCAAATACATCTATTCTTTTAATGAGGCTAACTCTATGTATTTCAAAGATGAAGCTAAATCCAATCTTTACATGGATGAAGCCAACTCTATCTTTCGCATCCACAAAAGCGGTAAAGGAGATGTTGAACGTTTCCCCCTATACATAGATGGAGAATATCTTGAGGGAAATTTACGAAACAACGGTTTTTATGTAGTAGCAAGACCCAAAAATGTACCTGATAGCGTTCCGGGCTATGACAGAAGCCACGACGTAGCCTATCTCTTCACATACCCTAATAAATTGCAAAATAAAATCAGCGGAGAAAACGACATCGCTAAGTTGCACCTTAACGGCACGCCGATATTTATTGATTTGGAAAACAATCCCCCTTATATGGTTTTTTATGGAAAAATAGACACTTTTCTTATATATGGTTCTATCGACTATGACATCGGCTCGATTGCAATAATAGACACAATACACCATACCATAACAAAATATCCCATTTCCGGCTTACCACGATTGGATGCGACAACCGGTTGGTTTCCAGGTGGCGCACTAAGTTCTGATAATACAACGGTTATTGTCAACAAGCATCTGTACACAATAGGATACGACAATATAAAAATGACTTATACCATCGTGGAATATGATTTAAGTCCCATATTGCTTATGACAAAAGCAATAGACTCATAAAACTATGGGACGCGTCATTCTATTTTGGCTCGTAAAAAACTATGGCTGTCTCTTTTGAACATTTCTAAAAATACAATCATTCATGCTCCTACGAAACATATTCATATTCTTCTTTTTATCACATTTTGCACATGCAACCGCCCAACCGGCAGCATTCCGCACTTTCTTGTCAGGGTTTAAGAAGTGCACCCAAATTAATATGACATCATTTGGGGAGAGAATCATATCCGATTCAGTTTTGATAGATAGCGACATGTATGCCCGTTTTCTTCCTCCCATACAAGACGGCTGCCTTTGTGGACAGGACGATGTCTTTTGGCAAAAAGGAAGTTACATGGAGCGTGGAGGGTTTATCACCATCATGCTGAAAAGGCACTGCCAAGACTACAAGGACGGAAACAGCCAATATTTCATAGAGAACGATGTTACCGATTATATGCTCGTCACATATTCACGCGATGGTAAAATCCTGGATTTTAAAACGGTCGGACACGATGGGAGAGCGTACTTCACACGTATAGTCCCCAGTGGACAGGCACCAAACTTCCTTGTGGAGCAAGGCTCTTTGGATGATTGTACTTCAATCCTCCGATACCAAGACTTGACCTACACGGTAAGAACGTACGAATACAACGTAAGCCCGGACGGGAAAATCAAAGAGAGAACAACCGGAACAGCCCAAAAAGAAACCATTAAAAATCCGGAGAACGACCGCACCCCTATCCGGTTTGAAGAATTTATGTCCTATTTTAAGAAATGGGATAATCCTTACGTAAACGATTCCTTGTTTATACCATCTCCTCCATATGCCGACTTACCTTTTCCGGAATGTTTCTCCCTAATTCCGGACACCCTCGATTGTGGGTGTTGGCCACGCGACCTCCAATGGACACCTTGTCGATACATCGAAAGCAAGGAAGGCTATTTCTTTTTCGTCGTCAAAAGTTGCATGACTCCTCATCGCGCCCCGTCTCCATATGCGGATTACATGGTGTTGGAGTTCTGTAAAGATGGTACGTTTAGGGAAGCCTCGAATGTCTTTCATATAACAGATGACATGGATATTAAGGATTTATCGTCAGCATTGACTTTGCGGCTAAAAAGTTCCCTTGATTCAGTTATCATTGAAGAGATTTACAGGAAACTCATCTATAAAAAGGAGGATTTGTTCAAGCCTGAGATACTAAGGACTTTTCCCGATTCAATCACACAACGACATTAAAGCCATGAAACATGCCATTCTAATCTTAGCCCACAAAAACATCGGCCAGCTATGCAGGTTGGCCGGATATTTCGAAAAGGATTGCGACGTATTCATCCATATAGACAAAAAGCAACCCGTCACACGCGAAGAGGAAGAAAAGTTGCGTAGTTACAAACAAGTGAAAGCCGTTTCGCGTGAATATGACGTGAACTGGGGCGGCACAAGTGTATTGGAAAGCGAAATGCACCTGTTGCGCATGGCTGTGCAACGCAGTGATGCCGATTACTTTCATCTTATCAGCGGGCAAGATTACCCGACTCGTCCGTTAGATTATTTCCTGGAGTTCTTTGACCGGAATGCGGGAAAAGAATACATCGGATACCTGCATTTGCCGCATCCTAACTGGGAAGACAATACTTTCCGCCGACTGCAATATTATTATCCATACGACTATGCCGCAGGCAAAAGGAATCCGCGTGGGTGGGTCAGGGAACAGGTAAGGCAACAACAGGCCAAAAGGGCAAAACGCCCCATTCCCGATGAGTTCGACCATCTGTACGGCAGTTCGCAATGGTGGTCCATTACCCGAAAGGCTGCCACCACCTTGTTGGACTATACCGACCGCTTCCCCTCGCTTTATGGCCGGATGTGGATGACTTTCGCACCGGAGGAATGTTATGTGGCCACCGTATTGGTCAATTTAATGGATAAGGAAGACATCGTGCCTTGGAACCACCGTTTTATCCGTTGGAAACATGAAAACGGCAACCGTCCCGCCAATTTGGGATGTGAACATTTCCGTTACCTTTTGGAAAACGAATACCTTTTCGCCCGTAAAATCGAACTGCCATGCAGTACGGTGCTATTGGACAGGATAGACCGGTATCTGCTACAAGACAGGGAGATTGGCCTGACAAAGACTGGCGGTTGGACGTATGACGGTTTCCTGAAGTACGGATACGACAAAACATTTTGCGATTTCGTCACGCAAATGTGGTGGGACATAGGGGCACGGACGGGGATAGACATAGGATGCGGTGCCGGTTACTATGTCTCGCAATGGAGGAGCCGCGGACTTGCGTTTGCCGGATATGACGCGAATCCCCGTACGCCGGATTTGTCCGGTATGCTCCTGCCCGAGGGGGATGCTGTCTGCGAAGTGGCAGACCTCACGGAAGAACTGGATATTTCCACTCCCTTTGATATCGTGGTATGCAAGGACGTGCTTCCCTATATCCCTGAAAAATCGGCATCCACGGCCATACGTAACCTCGCACGCCTATCGTCGCATTTCATCCTGTTAAGTTGGAACGTACCGGACTCTGTGGCCGCTTTCCCCCATAGGGACATGACAGATGAAGATATTATCCTCCACTTTGAAAACGAAGGCTATACCGTAGAAAAGTATATGACGGCCAGGCTGCACGTCGTTTTAAAAAGGAAAGACTGCTGTGTGCTCATCCGACGGAATTTACCACTCATCAACTACTGAAACAACAGCTTTTCATAAGAAAAAGAACTGCCGGTTTCGTTGTCCAATGATAACTTCTTCGTAATTTTCTTGCGAATTTGTTGTTTATTTGCAGATAATAATTTAACTTTGCCACAAATAAAAGAGAAAATGAAGAATATTGCAACACGCCACCATCATCATCCTAACGGTTAGAAATCGGTAGGCTGTCCCGCGTGTGCCAATGGAAGGATAGAAATGAAGGCTTGCCGATATGAACGGTGAGCCTTTTTTGATAGTTTAAGAATACTTCATTAAAAAAACAGATATGCTTAGAATTGCAGTACAGTCGAAAGGACGTCTTTACGAAGACACCATGGCGCTCCTGGCGGAGGCCGACATCAAAGTGAGTTCATCCAAGCGCACCTTGTTGGTGCAGTCCTCCAATTTCCCCGTCGAGGTGCTTTACCTGCGCGACGACGATATTCCACAGTCCGTGGCGGGAGGAGTGGCCGACTTGGGTATCGTGGGCGAAAATGAATTTGTGGAAAGAGAGGAGGATGCCGTGGTGGTGCGCCGTCTGGGCTTCAGCAAGTGCCGCCTTTCGTTGGCCATACCCAAGGCTGTGGATTATTCCGGCCTTTCCTGGTTCGAAGGCAAGAAGATAGCCACTTCCTATCCCAATATCTTGAAAAACTTCATGAAGGAAAACGGAGTGGAGGCGGACATCCACGTCATTACCGGTTCTGTGGAAATCGCGCCCGGTATCGGGTTGGCCGACGGTATTTTCGATATCGTAAGCTCCGGTTCCACCCTGGTAAGCAATAACTTGCAGGAGGTGGCCGTCGTCATGAAGAGCGAGGCGTTGCTCATCGCCAACCGGAATATGGACGATGCCAAGAAGGCGATTTTGGACGAGTTGCTGTTCCGCATAGAGGCGGTAAAGAGTGCGGAAGACAAGAAATACGTACTGATGAACGTGCCGTCGGACAAGGTGAAAGATGTCGTGTCCGTATTGCCCGGAGCCAAAAGTCCCACGGTGATGCCTTTGGCGCAGGAAGGGTGGAGTTGTGTGCACACTGTCATCGACGAGTCCCGCTTTTGGGAGATTATCTCCAAACTGAAGGAGTTGGGAGCGCAGGGCATTCTGGTCGTTCCCGTAGAGAAGATGATTCTTTGAGCCGGACAGGTTGGTATTTTCATATCAAAAAGAGGAGGACAGCAAATGAATGTGATAAAATATCCGCAAAAAGGAGAATGGGACGAACTGTTGAAACGTCCCGTAATGAACGTGGACACGTTGCGTGAAACCGTATGCCGGGTGTTGGACGATGTGAAGACGGGCGGCGACCGCGCCGTCATGGCCTACGAAAAGCAGTTCGACCATGTAGAACTGGAGCGTCTGGCCGTCACGGAAGAAGAAATGGACGAGGCCGAACGTCTGGTGTCGCCTGAACTGAAGGATGTTTTGTGCTTGGCGCACGACAATATAGGGAAGTTTCACGCTTCCCAACGCTTTGAAACGACGAAGGTGGAAGTCCGTCCCGGGGTGACTTGTTGGCAGAAAGCCGTTCCCATAGAACGGGTGGGGCTTTACATACCCGGAGGGACGGCGCCGCTTTTCTCTACGGTGCTGATGCTGGCCACACCGGCCAAGATTGCCGGATGCCGTGAAATCGTGCTTTGCACGCCTCCGGGACGCGACGGCAAGGTGCATCCCGCCATCCTTTGCGCAGCCCGTGTGGCCGGAGTGAACCGTATTTTCAAGGCGGGCGGCGTACAGGCCATCGGTGCCATGGCCTACGGTACGGAAAGCGTGCCCAAGGTGTATAAGATATTCGGCCCCGGCAACCAGTACGTCATGGCGGCCAAGCAGCAAGTGTCGCTTCATGATGTAGCCATCGACATGCCCGCCGGACCTTCGGAGGTGGAGGTATTGGCTGACTCCGGTTCCAATCCGGTATTCGTGGCGGCCGACTTGCTTTCGCAGGCCGAGCATGGCGTGGACAGCCAAGTCTTGTTGGTGACGACCGATGAAGCTTTGGTCGGCAAGGTACAGGACGAAGTGGAACGCCAGTTGGCTGCCCTTCCGCGCAAGGAAATCGCGGAGCAGGCATTGGCCCACAGCAAACTCGTCGTGGTGCGCGACATGGACGAGGCACTGGAACTGACCAACCGCTACGCGCCCGAACATCTGATTATCGAAACGGCCGATTACATGCAGGCCGCCGAACGTGTGGTCAATGCAGGCAGCGTGTTCCTCGGTTCTTATACGCCGGAGAGTGCGGGGGATTATGCTTCAGGCACGAACCATACGTTGCCCACCAACGGTTATGCCACGGCTTATAGCGGTGTCAACTTGGACAGCTACCACCGTAAGATTACGTTTCAGGAACTTACGCCGCAGGGGGTCCGTGCCATCGGTCCGGCCGTGGAACTCATGGCGGCAGGCGAGCATCTCGACGCACATCGCAACGCCATGACCGTAAGATTGGAATCCATTAAAACCGAAATGAAATGAGCATGAAACCTTTGCAAAAACTGGTGCGCCCGAACATCTGGGCGTTGAAGCCGTACAGCTCGGCCCGTGACGAATACAAGGGTGCGGCGGCTTCCGTCTTTCTCGATGCGAACGAGAATCCTTACAATGCCCCGTACAACCGCTATCCCGACCCTTTGCAACTGGAGGTGAAAGAGATGTTGGCTCCCGTCAAGGGCGTGAAGCCCGGACAAATCTTCCTCGGCAACGGCAGTGACGAAGCCATCGACTTGGCATTCCGGATTTTCTGCGAACCGAAGACGGACAACGTGGTGGCGATAGCTCCTACTTACGGTATGTATAAAGTGTGTGCGGACATCAACGACGTGGCCTATCGCCCCGTATTGTTGGACGACGGTTTCCGGTTGGATGCCGGCAAATTGCTGGCTGCTGCGGACGAACATACGAAACTGATATTCCTTTGTTCGCCGAACAATCCTTCGGGAAACGACTTGGAACGGGAGGAAATCGTCAAGGTGCTTGAGCGTTTTCCGGGGATGGTGGTCATCGACGAGGCCTACGCCGACTTTTCCGAACAGAAACCGTTCCGCGAAGAACTGGATGCATATCCGAACCTTATCGTGCTCAACACGTTTTCCAAGGCATGGGGGAGTGCGGCCATCCGCTTGGGCATGGCCTTTGCTTCCGAAGAGGTCATCTCTTTATTTAATAAGGTGAAGTACCCTTACAACGTGAACCAACTGACCCAGCGTCAGGCCGTGGAGATATTGAAGAAGCGTTTCGATGTGGACAAGTGGGTGAAGACGTTGCTGCGCGAACGCGGGCAGGTCATGGCGGCCTTTGCCGAACTGGATATCTGCGAGAAGATTTATCCGACGAATGCCAATTTCTTTCTGGCGAAAGTCAAAGGAGCCGATGCGATATACGCCTATTTGGTGAAGAACGGCATTATCGTGCGCAACCGTTCGAGAGTGGAACTTTGCGGCGACTGCCTGCGTGTGACCATCGGTACGCCGCAGGAGGACAACAGCCTGTTGGGCGCGTTGCGTTCTTACAAACCGGAGACGATAAAATGAACATCATGAAAAAAGCCTTATTTATAGACCGCGACGGCACTTTGATAAAAGAGCCGGCGGATGAGCAGATAGATGCGTTCGAGAAACTGGCGTTCGTGCCGGGCGTGATGCGCAATCTGGCATTTATCCGCCAGAAACTGGATTACGAGTTTGTCATGGTGTCCAACCAAGACGGGTTGGGCACGGAAGCCTTCCCTGAAGACACCTTTTGGCCGGTGCACAATCTGATGATGCGCACCTTGGAGGGAGAGGGCGTAACGTTCGACGACGTGTTGATAGACCGCAGTTTCCCGGAAGAGAATTTGCCCACGCGCAAGCCGGGTACGGCCATGTTGGGACGTTACACTTCGGGCGATTACGACATGGCAGCCTGTTGGGTCATCGGCGACCGTGAGACGGACGCGCAGTTGGCCCTGAACCTCGGTTGCCGTGCCCTGATTCTGAAGGAGAAGGACGAGGATTCTTTTTCGGACGAGCGCATCCGCTACGTGAACAGTTGGGATCGCATTGCCGAAATCCTTTTTGCCGGAGAACGCAAAGCCCGTGTGCGTCGCACGACCAAGGAAACCGACATCGAGGTACGCTTGGATTTGGACGGTAGCGGCCGGTGCGACATCCGTACGGGATTGGGATTTTTCGACCACATGCTGGAGCAGATCGGCAAGCATGGCGGAATGGATTTGTATATCCGCACGGAAGGCGACTTGCAGGTGGACGAACACCACACGATAGAGGATACGGCCCTGGCTTTGGGAGAGTGCCTGTTGCGTGCTTTGGGCGACAAGCGCGGCATCGAGCGCTACGGCTATTGTCTGCCCATGGACGACTGCCTGTGCAGCGTGGCTCTCGATTTCGGTGGACGGCCTTGGTTGGTGTGGGATGCCGAGTTCCGTCGCGAGAAAGTGGGTGAGATGCCTACCGAGATGTTCCTCCACTTCTTCAAGAGCCTGAGCGACGCGGCGCGGATGAACTTGAACATCAAGGCCGAAGGCGTGAACGAGCACCATAAGATAGAGGGGATTTTCAAGGCTCTGGCCCGGAGCCTGAAGATGGCGGTACGGCGCGACATCTATCATTACGAGCTGCCTTCGAGCAAGGGTGTCCTCTGATGTGAAGTTCATATCTTTTACAGAAAAGACGGGGCTGCGGAAGGCGTGACGCCGTCTTGCTGAGAACGGAAAATCGTTTGGCGCAGAACTGTAAATCAATCTCAGCCGATTGATTTACAGTTCTGCGGTTGTTTTTGGAGGATTGTATAGTATTGGGTATGAATGTGTTATTGGGCGTTAACTTCTTTTCGAGGAGGAAACTGGGGCTTTTTGATTTTATTGACAGAATTAAAAAGTTTAGGTGAAAAGTCTCCAAACATGGTAGTCTGTTGAGTTATTTATGTATTTTTGTATCATCTTATGGATTAACCTAATAAAATAGAACCCATGAAAAAGAACCGGATTTTGTTTTTTGCTTGCTGCTTGGCTTTAGGAGGCAGCACAACGGATTTGTATGCCCAACGGACGATGGACAAGTTGGGACGCGGACTCGTGGCAACCGTTACTCAAAGCGGAAGCGGAAACTTCGTGAGCTGGCGTGTGCTGGGCGAAGAGTACTACGACGTGACTTACAACCTTTATGCCGACGGTGTGTTGGTAGCCAAAGGACTGTCTGCAAGTAACTACGTCCATACGGGAGGGACGGCCGAAACCCGATATACGGTGGCTCCTGTGGTGAAAGGCAAGGAGGGGGAACAGTGCGACCCCATCACACGTTTCACGGAATTCAGTTTCTATTCCCTTACAGGACAAAATACAGGATTCCTCAGAGTTCCGGGTGCAGAGATGAAAGGACGTAATGGCGAGGACCTGACAGAAAACTATATGTTCAATGATGCCGTGCTGGCTGATGTCGATGGAGACGGGATGCCGGAGATTATCGCCAAACGTCTTTATACGGGTACTCCCGGGGTGACGGACGTGGCTAATACTTCGGCTTACAACCGCATCGAGGTGTACAACGTCAAGGGAGAGCGGCTATGGTACATTGATATCGGTCCGAACATGCAGTCGGGACCCGATGAACAGTTCGATGCCGTAGCTTTCGATTGGGATGAAGACGGCAGAGCTGAAGTGCTGATGCGTGGGGCGGACAATATGATTGTCCATCATCCGGACGGCACGGTCACGGAAGTGGGCAATATGTCCCATGATATCCGTAAGATCAACAATACCGAATATTCCATGCCCGATAACGAGTATTTGCTCTATATGGAGGGTGCTACGGGCAAATTGTACGAAATCGGGGAAAACGGAGAGAAATGGATGCCTTACCCTTGCAAACGGTTGGAACCGGGCGAGACGGACTGGACGGCCGCTTGGGGCGACGGCACGGGGCATCGTGCCACCAAACACTATTTCGGTGCGCCTTATCTGGACGGTAGGCATCCTTCCATTTTCGTCGGACGCGGTTGCTACACGCGTCACAAGTTTTATACTTTCGACGTAGACCCTGCTACGCATAAGCTGACGGAACGTTGGAATTGGGTATGCAGTGTGGGAGGTCCGTGGTTCGGGCAGGGTTACCACAACTTCGGCGTGGCCGATGTGGACATGGACGGACGGGATGAAATCGTATTCGGCTCGATGGTAATTGACGACAACGGAAAGGGATTGAGTACCACCGGCCTCGGGCATGGCGACGCACAACATTGCGCCGATTTGGATCCTTACCGTTTCGGGCAGGAGATGTTTGCCTGTAATGAAACTTCCCCGGCCATGAATTACCGGAATGCCACCACATCGGAACTATATTACCGTTTGCAAAGTACCAGTGACGACGGGCGTGCGTTGGCCGGCAAGTTCTATAAGGATTATCCGGGTTGCCAAGGGGCAAGCAGCCAGTCGGGCGTCATCAGCCTCACGGCAGACAAGCCGTTGCCCGATGTCGCGGGATGGGACTTGAATTTCCGTATCTATTGGGACGGCGACCTTTGCGAGGAGGTGCTCAACAGTCCCGGAACGGCGCGTCAGCCCAAAATCGACAAACCCGGAGTGGGGCGTATCTTCTTGGGGAACGGTGCCATGAACAATGGGACTAAAAACAACCCATGCGCCACGGGTGACCTCTTTGGTGACTGGCGTGAGGAACTGCTCGTACGCGACGGGAAAGACTTGCTGATTTACACGACCAACTATCCGACGGATTTCCGTATCCCCACTCTCTGGCACGATCATCAATATCGGCAGGGTATGGTGTGGGAAACCATCGGTTACAACCAGCCTCCCCACCTGAGTTATTTCTTGGGCGAACTGGAGGGCATCACCGTGGCTCCGCCGCCGCTCACCACGGAAGGGCGTACGCAGATTGCGAATGGGGGCAATATTACTACGGCACACAACGGTAGTCAGGTGCTTGTGTTCGACAATGCGGATACGCGAGTGGCAGTGGAGTCCGGTGCCGAACCGTGGGTGGCTGTGTTCAACGTGCCTTCGTGGGTGAAAGGAACGGCACCGAGCGATTGTACCACGAAAGACGTGCCTATCGATTATGACTATTATACTTGTACGGTGACGGGTAGCGGGTTCAGTGGGGCTACACGCTTGGTCAAGCAGGGCGAAGGTACATTGGTGCTGCCGGACGTGGAGATGACCCATCGCGGCAATACGGATGTGTGGAACGGGACGCTCGTTTTCAACGGGACGATGAAACAGTCCTCCCTTTGGCTTAACCGTCATACGTCGCTCCGTTCCGCCGGTACTTTCCGTAGCATCAAGGCGGACTATAATGCCACGGTCTATCCGGGCGGTGACGGACAGATCGGCACCATTACGACGGACTCCGCGACGCTGGGTTTCGGTTCGCGCGTGGTCTTTGATTTGAAGAATGACTTTACTTCCGACCGTCTCGATGCTAAGGTGCTTACCATCGAAACGAAGTCGTGGAAATACGGGCCGAAGTATTTGGCGCCGGTATTTGAGTTCCGGGGCGAAGATGTGCAGCCCGGACGTTATCCGATAGGCACGGCGGCTATGGTCAAGGGTGAACTTTCCAGTATCCTCATCGAGGGTATCAGTTCGCAAATGAGTGCCCGGTTGGTGTTGGAAGACGGTACGCTGTATCTTGCCCTAAGTGACGTGCGTGCTGCATCCGATGTGGTTTGGAACGGTTTGAACAGCAATATCTGGGACTTTGGCCAAAGCGAGAATTTCACCTTGGCAGAAGAGGCCGAACCCGTATTTTTCGTGACGGGCGACAGGGTTTTGTTCGACGATACGGCCGAACGCAGGAGTGTGAGCCTTTCCGGCAGTATCGAAGCCGAGAGCGTCACTGTGGACAATACTTTGAATTATGCTTTCAGCGGGACGGGTGCCCTTGCGGACCATACGGCATTGGTGAAACGCGGCAGCGGCATGCTGACCATCAGCAACGACAATACATATACAGGCGGTACGCGCATCAGTGGCGGTACGGTATCGGTGAATATGTTGAGCAACTCCACACGGGCTTACGGAGGTCTGGGCGGAGTGGTGGAATCGGCCGACCTCTTCGTCATAGAGAACGGCGCCACGTTGCGGACGACGGAGACTGTTACCCAAGGCTCTCCCATGAAGATGGAAGGCGAAGATGGCGGCTGCGTTGAGAATCTCAAGGATTTCATCATCGAAACCCCGGTGGAGGGTACGCTACTCACCAAGAAAGGAGACGGATGGATGAAACTGAACACGGCCAGTCCTTCGTTGGAACGCCTTGCCCTCGATGGTGGTACCGTGCAGTGTGTGGCTTGCGACAAGCCTGCGCGGACGGTGGAGTTCCGTTCCGGCACGTTGTATGAAAATACAGGTTCAAGTTATGCCATTCATGTGCCGGAAGGCGGTAGCGGTACGTGGTCGTTGGCCAACCGTTCGACTTATACCAATAAGATAACGGGCGAAGGTACGCTTACGATATACTGTGCAGTGGAACACGGTAATGGTTGGTTTGCCACCCGCACGCCGGTGGCTGTCAATTTGGCCCAGTTTACAGGGACAATCAATGCCACGGCAGACATGGCCGACACTTATCCGCGTTTTACGCTCAATACGTCTTCGGGTATGCCGGACGGAACGCTTAATATCGCCGGAGGAGTAACAGTGCAAAACACCGGGCGGACTTTCCGCATTGGGAAACTGGCCGGAAAAGGTGCGTTGGGCGGTTATGCTTCTTTTGCCAATGACGGGGCTACGGGTGTCAACACGTGGCAGGTGGGATGTGACGATGATTTCACTTGGGTCGGAACCGTAACAGCCAATTCTAAATTTGAGAAAGTGGGTAGCGGCAAGATGACGGTCAGTGGAGTATGGGACAATACGGGCGAAGTGGCCGTGAAGGAAGGTACGCTTTGCCTGAATGACCGCTCGGCAGAAAATGCTATGCTGGGAAGCGGAGAACTCTCGGTTGAGGACGGTGCGGTGTTGTGCGGCTTGGGTAAATTGGGTAATGCTTCGGTTACGGTGAAACGTGGCGGACGCTTGTATTCCGGAACGCGTGAGGGGGCTTCTTCCGGATCGTTGGATTTCTCTGGCAAGAGGCTTACGGTCAGTGCCGGTGGGGAGGTAATGTTCAATGTGGCCTCCAAAGTACGCTGTACGACCTTGGAAGGAATAAGTTCGTTCTCCCTGCGCGGTACGCTGAAAGTGTCGGTACGTGAAGGGCTCGAACTGGAAGCCGGGGATGAGTTTCAACTGTGGACTGCAAACCGGACGGTGCTCTCTTCCGCTTGTACGCTGGATTTGGATAGCCCCGGAGAAGGATTGGAATGGGATACTTCTGCGTTGGAAGACGGTGTCCTGAAAGTGAAAACCGCGACGGGTATTATGGGGGTGGTTTCCGGTGAACCGGTAGATTGCGTGGTTTATACGTTGGATGGAGCACGTGCGGGATATTTTACCTGCATGCCGTCGGAAGTCAGGGAGTATATGGAAGAGAATGGATTTAGGCCTGGTATGTACATGGTTAAGATGACCCAAGGTCAGCGGACGGTGAGCCGTAAAGTAACTGTGGACTGACGGGGCATGCCGCATAGTTGGAATCTATGCGGCATAGCATTCTTTAACATAGAATTAAGGAAAATACACTGTAATGATTACAAATATGAACGTTTTTATCCGTATCTTTGAAACGTTAGAAAAGTTATAGATTTTAATTCAAAATTTTAAAAAGAAAAGTTATGGGGAAGAGTATTAAAGGTACGCGTACGGAAAAGAATCTGATGATTTCTTTTGCCGGTGAGTCTCAGGCCAGAATGAGATACACTTACTTTGCCAGTGCGGCAAAGAAAGAGGGTTATGAACAGATTGCGGCTATATTTACGGAAACGGCCGACCAGGAAAAAGAACATGCAAAACGTATGTTCAAGTGGCTGGAAGGCGGTATGGTAGAGATTACGGCCAGCTATCCGGCCGGTGTAATCGGTACTACCATGGAGAACCTGAAGGCTGCGGCTGCCGGAGAACACGAAGAATGGTCGTTGGATTATCCTAAGTTTGCAGACATTGCGGACGAAGAAGGTTTTCCTGCCATTGCTGCGATGTATCGTATGATTTCTGTGGCGGAAAAGGGGCACGAAGAGCGTTATCTGGCTTTGTTGAAAAACTTGGAGGAATTCAAAGTGTTCGAGAAGGACGGTGAGACGGTATGGCAGTGCCGCAACTGCGGTTATATCCATGTGGGTAAAGAAGCTCCGCAGATGTGCCCGGCTTGCTTGCATCCGCAGGCTTACTTCGAAGTGAAGAAAGAGAACTATTAATCGTTTGCCGTATTTTTACGGAAAACGAACGAGGCTTTCCGGTTCTTTCCTGATAAATGGGTTCAGGGAAGAACCGGATTTTTTATGCAAGAGGAATTTAACACACCTTGCTATTTAGGGTTATTTTTAAGTTTTTCGAAGGGTGTTATTGCTCTTATAATGCAAAGAGACTTTTGTTCTTCTGAAAAATGGGTAAAAGGAACATCTATTATAAGGTGGTTTGCTGAGGAGGAGATTTTAATTCGTTTCTTTGCAATCAACAACAAAGATACATTATGATACCAGACGAGAAAACCATCAAATCACGCAGTATGAGTGTTTACAAGGCATTGTCGAATGCATTGCGGTGTACGTTCGACGAGTTACAAAACCAATGCAAGTTGGGAACTACGGAATTGTGCCTGAGCATTGCCCGTCTGATGCAGGAGCGTAAGATTCGGCAAGAACGCGAAGGGGACAATGTGTATTATATGTTGGTTTATTAATAAGTTTTAGTCGACAGACAATAATAAAGGGAACGTTAGAAAACGTCCCCTTTATTGGTTTTATGCAGTCTATGTTCAGTGATTACTTGTTCAGAGCCAAAGACACGTTTACGGCACAAGCTACCGTACAACCTACCATCGGATTGTTACCGATACCCAGGAAGCCCATCATTTCCACGTGGGCGGGAACGGATGAAGAACCTGCAAACTGAGCGTCTGAGTGCATACGGCCGAGCGTATCCGTCATACCGTAAGAAGCCGGGCCGGCAGCCATGTTGTCCGGATGCAAGGTACGGCCTGTACCGCCACCTGAAGCCACTGAGAAGTAAGGCTTGCCTGCCAATACGCGCTCTTTTTTGTACGTACCGGCTACAGGGTGCTGGAAGCGGGTCGGGTTGGTAGAGTTACCCGTGATAGATACGTCTACGTTTTCCTTCCACAGGATAGCCACACCTTCGCGCACATCGTCTGCACCGTAGCATTTTACTTTGGCACGGGGACCGTCTGAGTAAGCGGTTTCTTTCACTACGTTCAGTTCGCCCGTGTAATAGTCGAATTTCGTTTGTACGTAGGTAAAACCGTTGATACGTGAGATAATCATGGCGGCATCCTTGCCCAAGCCGTTCAAGATGCAACGCAACGGGTTCTTACGAACTTTGTTGGCCATTTCGGCAATCTTGATGGCACCTTCGGCAGCAGCGAAAGATTCGTGGCCGGCCAAGAAAGCGAAGCACTGCGTCTCTTCGCGGAGCAGACGGGCTGCCAAGTTTCCGTGTCCGATACCTACTTTACGGTCATCGGCCACAGAACCCGGAATACAGAAAGCCTGCAAACCGATACCGATAGCTTCGGCAGCGTCGGCTGCATTCTTGCATCCCTTCTTCAATGCAATGGCAGAACCTACCACGTAAGCCCACTTTGCATTTTCGAAGCAAATCATTTGGGTTTCTTCGCAAGTCTTGTAAGGATCCAAACCAGCCTCTTCACAGATTTTGTTAGCCTCTTCAATATCTTTGATACCGTTTTCGTTCAATGCAGCCAAAATCTGCTTGATACGACGGTCCTGACTTTCAAATTTCACTTCTCTAATCATAATCTGATTCCTCCTTATTATTCTTTACGTGGGTCAATAGATTTAACAATTCCTTGTTCCGGTTTTGTACGGCCGTATGTGCCTGTCACAGACTTCAAAGCTTCGTCTGCGGGTACACCTTTCTTGATGGCCTCCATGAATTTACCCATGTGTACGAATTCGTAACCACATACCTGGTCGTCCTTGTCGAGGAACATTTTGGTGATGTAACCTTCAGTCAACTCCAAGTAACGTGTACCTTTGGCCAAAGTACCATAAAGGGTACCGGTCTGGCTACGCAGTCCCTTACCCAAATCTTCCAATCCGGCACCGATCATCAAACCGCCTTCAGAGAAAGCAGACTGTGTACGGCCGTAAACAATCTGGAGGAACAATTCGCGCATGGCTGTGTTGATGGCATCGCAAACCAAGTCGGTGTTCAATGCTTCCAGAATCGTCTTGCCCGGAAGGATTTCAGAAGCCATAGCTGCTGAATGGGTCATACCGGAACAACCGATAGTTTCCACCAGACATTCCTGGATGACACCTTCTTTTACGTTCAGCGTCAGTTTGCAGGCACCCTGCTGGGGGGCACACCATCCGATACCGTGAGTCAAACCTGAGATGTCTTTGATCTCTTTTGCCTGTACCCATTTGCCTTCTTCAGGAATGGGGGCTGGTCCGTGGTTCGGGCCTTTGGCAACACAACACATGTTTTCTACTTCGTGTGAATAAACCATAATTATACTAATTTATTATAGGTAATATAATGAGATTCTTATTAAAAACCTTCATCTTTTTGCGCTGCAAAGATAATCAATTTTTAGTATTTCATTAAAAGTCGATACCAACTTTTTGGGGATGGTTTATGATTTTTATCACTTATATGAGGTATCGGGTGCTTGGGCGGATATTGGGGGGATTGCTTTTCCGCAATTTTACATGAGAATGAAAAAACTTTTAAAATAGAAATGCCAAATGAATTATTTTTTATATTTTTGCCGAATGATTATTCCTTCTTATAGAGGTGGCCATTTTTGAATGTACTTTCACTTTATGTACAAAAGCGATGCCGCATCGGAGGGAAGCAATAGGCAAACCGAGGAACTTAAATTTTCAGGAATGCCTGTTTGTCTAATGTAAATATCTAAAAGCCAGTAAAATATGTAATTTTACCGGTATGGTCATCAAGTATTTATGAGTGAGATAGTTTCATCTCGTAGGGGGATGGGAAGCCATGCTGTACGTTGGTATATTCTGGTACTTCCCGTAGGGCACAGAGGAGATCCGGCCCGTGCATTGCGTATGGAGGCAAGCCGGAGTGTGAAGAGGGATGAAGCGATGTTGGAATATTTTGCACCTAAATATATAGAGGTAAAAAGAAAGGGTGGGGAATTCGTGCGTACGGAACGACCCTTGCTTTACAATTATGTATTCATTCGTTCTACGGAAGCCGAGATTTACCGAAGACAGCGAAGTACCCTGCATGCCTATAGTTTTTTGCCGCGCGTGCATAGCGGTGGCGAAAGTCATTATCCCTATCTTTCGGATGCTGAAATGAGAAACCTTCGTTGGGTGGCGGAAGCATACCGTGGCGAGCTTCCGGTGTATGTGCCGGAGTCAGGACGCCTGGTGAAAGGCGACCGTGTCCGGATTACGGAAGGGGAGTTTAAAGGAGTAGAAGCCGTGGTGGCAGTCCAGCCCGGGGCCGGGCATAAGGATGTCGTGGTTTGCATAGAAGGATGTTTGTGGGTGCCTTTAATGCGTGTGTCTGCCGGACAGTATGAAATCATCGGCCTGAACGAAAGCGGCAAACATGTGTATACGAAGTTGTCCAATGAACGTATTTTCCAGGGACTTCATAAGGCACTACGGAATTATCACTCCCGTGGCGGTGTGACGGACGCCGACCTGGCTTTGGCGGAAGAGGCCTTGCGTGCCTACGGTAAGTTACAGATGGATAGCGATGTGATGCGTTGCAAGTTGGCTTCAATCTTATTGATGGCTCATACGGTGTTGGGGAATCGGGAAGAGAGGGGCGAGTTGGAAGCTTTTTCCCGCACCATCCTGCCTTTGCTGAAAGCGGAGCAATCCCGTGCCTTGTTATTGGCTACGTTGTATGGTTGTACGGATAATAACATGTATTACCATGAGGCTCATACTTTAATCGTCCCATGGCGTAAGGAACCCGATATGAAGAAAAGCAAGCGGCAACTTTTGCAGTGGCTGGATGATTATGACGAATGGCTGGGACATCGGGGATAAATATTTATAGCCGGAAAGTTTGGAATGTCTGTTTGATTTTTCTACCTTTACATGGGTGTTATGGCAAAGGCTTGGATGAAGTGTCCGCTTGGTGTACGGATTCTGAGAATATGTTAGGGATTCCTCGGGAATGTTGAAAGGTACGTGATGGAACGGAAATGGAATAAAAGGGAGGACTTGGAATGGATTTTTTGAAAAGGCTTTATCCTATAGGCATACAGACGTTTGAAAAAATAAGGAACGGTAATTACTTGTATATAGACAAGACGGAATACGTCTACCGTATGGCGCATTCCGACTCAAATTACATATTCCTGAGCCGTCCGCGCCGTTTCGGAAAGTCGCTGTTGACAAGTACTTTGGAAGCCTATTTTGAAGGGCGTAGAGAACTGTTTAAGGGTTTGGCTTTGGAGAGGTTGGAAACGGAATGGACAGAATATCCCGTCCTGCATTTTGACATGAGTTTGGGCAAGCACTTGGACAAAGAAGGATTGGAACGTTATTTGCTATGGATGCTGAAAAGAACGGAACAGAAATTCGGTATCGAGTCTGAAATCCCGGACACGAACGCACGCCTTACAGACCTTATCCATCGTGCATACGAACAGACGGGCCGCCAAGTGGTGGTGCTCATTGACGAATACGACGCCCCCTTGCTCGACGTGGCGCATGAAGAAGAGAACCTGCCTATCCTCCGCAACATCATGCGCAACTTTTATAGCCCGCTCAAAGCCTGCGATCCTTATCTGCGCTTCGTGTTCCTGACGGGAATCACCAAGTTCTCGCAACTGAGCATCTTCAGTGAACTGAACAACATTAAAAACATCAGCATGTTGCCGGAATATGCCGCTATCTGCGGCATCACGGAGGAGGAGATGGCCACACAGATGGACAAGGATTTGGACATTTTGGCCGAACGGTTGAACGTAAATCGCGAAGAGGTCGTAAAGAAGCTAAAAGCCCATTACGACGGTTACCATTTCACCTGGCCCTCGCCCGACATCTATAACCCGTTCAGCCTGCTGAACGCCTTCGCCGACGGGCGGTTGGATTCTTATTGGTTCGGCAGCGGCACGCCCACTTACTTAATTGAAATGCTGAACAGATTCGGTGTGTTACCCTCCAAAATAGGGGGTAACGAGGTTGTGGCGGCTGATTTCGACGCACCGACCGAACGAATGGAAAGCATCACCCCCTTGTTGTACCAAAGCGGCTATGTCACCATCAAGGGGTACGATGAGATGTTCCAAATCTATACCTTGGACATCCCGAATGTGGAAGTAAGGATAGGTTTGATGCGCAGTCTCATACCTTATTATGTGACACGTGACACGCAGACGACCAATACCACGGTGGTCAATTTAGCCCGAGCCTTGGTGCGCGGTGATATGGACGGGATGTTGCGTCTGCTGCAGACCTTCCTTTCCACCGTCCCTTATTGCGACCGCACGGACTACGAAGGCCATTACCAACAGATGCTCTACATCATCTTCAGTCTCCTTGGCGCGTACGTGGACGTGGAAGTACGTACCCCGATGGGACGGGTGGACATGGTGATGCGCACGTCCACCACGCTCTACGTCGTGGAACTGAAACTGAACCAATCTGCCGAGGCAGCCATGCAGCAGATTGACCTGAAAAATTACCCCGAACGCTTTGCCCTGTGCGGCCAGCCCGTGGTGAAGGTCGGCATTAACTTTGACATGGAACGGCATACCCTGAAGGATTGGATGATTACGAGATAAAAGACGGATGGGGGATGAAGTTCCTGCCGGAAACCCGCCATGCCCCTATACATTCCACCCTAAGAGTTTGCAAAAACATCCTTCATCCTTCAGGAACTGTGGTAAACATCTATTATATAATATATTACAGTCTGAACGATGAAATGCCCATCTTTCAGTTCCCTTTCATGGCTGAGAGCCGTCAAACGCTTTGCGCCAAACGATTTTCCAATCTAAGCCAAATGATTTTTCATTCTCAGCCGACTGCTTTTCCGTTCTCTACCAAAGGAAATGAAATGTGGCTGAAGGATGCCTGAAACATCCTTCAGGTTATAACTTCAAAATAATGAGTGGATTAACATGTATCCTGAAGGATGAAGGATGTTTTTTGGAAAACTCCTGGTAAGCGTCCAAAACTGACATATTGCCCATTCCGTTAGATGTGGCTACCTTCGTGCTGTAGACATTAAAAAGATTGAAGATGTATAGCAGTGAAGATTTTGAACGGCTTTTCATCCGTTACAAGGGTGAGGCCTATCCCAGAGGGGAGAGCATCCAGACGTTCTGTCACCGGAACAACGTCCCCTACAACCTGTCCGAGGAATGGTACAAGGAAATAAGGCACAAGGTTGTGGAAGTGGAAATTTCCAGCCGTTTTTCTCCGCAGGCAACGGCGAAGGCCAAGGAGACAGTCCCGCAGCAGAAGGAAGAAGCGGTTGGTGAGGTGCGCATATAGGTTGACTTGCGTGTAAGCAACGGGCTTCATTTACGTCAGGGCAATTTAAGCTACGCGGACCTGAAGCGTCTGGTGGAAAAACTGGAAGGCCTATATTAAGCGTCAATGAACTGGGCAGTTTCTATTACCTGCGTAATTTCCACGACATGCGCTGCAAGTATGCGAGGGGCTTGTCCGTTATCCGCCAACAGATGGAGCGGGAGCTTCGGGCGGGCGAGCTTATACATCGTGATGTCGAAGGACCGTCAGACGGTACGCCTTTACAGTTATGACAGCCGTTCGTGCAGCCTTTATGAGAAGCGTTTCGAAAAAGGTTACAAGTTCATGACGGTCTTCCGTGAAGGCGGGGCTGAGGTGTTTTCTGTCAGTTGGGGCGATGTGGTCGTATTGCTTTGCTGGTAAATTAATAAAATGTTGATTATCAAATAAATAAATATGTTTTTTTGTTCGGTTGTGTCGATTATTTTCAGTACCTTTATAGGGAAATAAAGATACCGGCATAGCCTATGGAAGAGAATGAATTTATCTTGGAATTAGCCCGGAGAATGGAGGCTTGGGAGAAGACTCCCAGGCTTGCCGGGAATGATTATGCCGACATGAACAGGGATGAATTAATCAAGCTGATATTTTATTTACGGGAGTGCCTCAGGGAGAAAGACAGGAAAATAGTGGAGTTGGAAAGTACGGGAAACTCAGCGCAGAACAGGTAGGACAGATGAGGAACTCCACCGAAATGACTGAAATAATAATAGGAATGAGAAGCCTACTTGACCTGATGAAATCCGGCAATGTTCCGAGGCAGGGAAGCCTGATGGGGAAGGCGGTCAATTATCTCGACCATTTTTGGAAGCAGGTTTTCCTGTACAGAAAGGACGGGGCGTATACGATAGACAACAGCCTTGCCGAACGGTGTATCAGACCGTTGGCTAACGAGAGGAAGAACTCCCTTTTCTTCGGCAGCGACAGACTGGCGCGTGTCAGCGCGGCTTATCACTCCGTCGTGTCAATCTGCAGGCTGCAGGGGGGCAATCCTGGAATACCTCAAGAAGTTCTTTGCCGGGATAACGGCAGGTAACAGCGACTATGGTAAACTCCTGCCTTCAACCATCGGCATAAGTGCTAACAAAATCTAAATATCAACCGAATTTTAATCTTATTTTAGACGTACCACCTGAAAAGCAGGGGGTATGTCAGAATTGGACGCTTACCATTTAACACTTATCTTTCCATTAGACATTCATAGGAATGAATGAGCAACAAAAACATACAAGCATGGCAAATGCAACTGCAAACAACAAGCGCATAGCCAAGAACACGTTGTTTCTCTATGTACGGATGTTTGTGACTCTTGGTGTTAGTTTGTTTACGGTCAGAATAGTGTTACAAACATTGGGGGTGGAAGATTATGGAATTTATAATGTAGTTGCTGGTTTTGTTACTTCTTTTTCTTTTATTGCAAATACCACTTCAAGTGCCATTCAGCGGTTCTTATCCTATTGCTTAGGACAAAATGACAAAACCTGTTATCATGAATATTTTGTCGGAAGTTTTATTCTATTTGTTGCTCTGGCATTAACGGCCTTTATACTTTTAGAGACCGTGGGGGCATGGTTCCTACACGAAAAAATGGTTATCCCATCAGAGAGAATGGAGGCTGCCGACTGGGTATTTCATGGTGCTATGATTATCCTCTTCTTCTCGTTCATTTCGATTCCCTATAATGCGGTTATTGTTTCGAATGAGAAAATGAACCTTTTTGCTTATTTGAGTATCTCGGATGTCTTGCTGAAACTTTCTATTGTGTATCTTTTAAGAGCACTTCCTTTTGATCCTTTGAAAACCTATTCAGCATTGCTCGTATGTACAGGCATGATGAATTTCCTGCTGCATAAGTATCTTGCCACACGTATTTGTAAAGAAGCAAGATTGTCACTGAAAGTAAAAATTTCCTATATACGTCGTTTGTTGGGCTTTTCATGCTGGAACTTGGTAGGTTCATTGGCTGGGATTTGCAGAAACCAGGGAATCAATATTCTTCAGAATCTATATTTTGGCCCGATTTATAATACGGCTTGCAGCATATCTTTTCAAATATACAATGCCATAAACGGTTTTGCTTCCAATTTTATGATGGCTGCGAATCCTCAAATTATCAAGTTGTATGCAAAAGGCGAAAAGACAGCTTTGACTCTATTGGTTGAACGAAGCTCGAAAATATCATTCTCATTGCTTGCATTGATAACATTCCCTTTTTTGGTATTTATGCCTTACATCTTGAGTTTGTGGTTAGGTGATATCCCTCCTGTAACGGTAGTGTTTGCCCGCCTGATATTAATCAATATGCTGATAGAATGTGTATCAATGCCATTGATGACATTGGCGCAGGCAACAGGATATGTAAAATATTACCAATTGTTTGTCGGGGGAATACTGATTTTGAATATTCCCATAGCATGGCTGTTATTGAAATATTTTCATGCTGAAGCTTTTAGCACATTTGCAACGTTGATTGCCATTAATGTGATAGCACTCGTGTGCCGATTGTTTATACTGAAGCGGATAGCCCAATTAAATATTACACAGTTTTTCAAGAATGTTCTGACCCGATGGATTTTTCTTTTGTTGTTATATCTCGTTGGGTTATGCTTGTCTATTGATTGTGGTTTAACAGCTCAAATTATAATATCATGTATATTTACCTTTATTGCAATCCCCCTTGTGGTTTTGTTTGTTGTATTTGGTAAGTCAGAAAGAAACATAATCAAATTATACATAAAACAAAAGATTAAGAAATGAAGAATCTATTATTTATTGGCGATTTACGCACTGCCAATAACTATGGGGCTGTGGCAACGACAGAGGCATTAGACAGACTTCTTAAAAATGAGTGTTATGATATAAATATCAAATATATAGACTTTAGGAGTTTATATCATCCAACTCCTGTTGATGGTCTTGAAACAGGAACAACAAATAAATGGTTGGTGGCAAAGAAAAAAGCAGCTTCATATCTTTCTCCAAGTTTGAAGCACAAAATAAAGAGATTTGTTAATCTGTTTTCGAAATCAGATAATTCTGTTGAAGATTTTGTGCCCTATAAATATGCCCAATATGAAGGGTATTATGAAAAAATGCAAAAAGGTTTATGTCTACAGTATGAAAAGCGGATGTTGGAATGGGCAGATATTGTTTATATCAATGGAGAAGGTAATATAGTGAACGGTACGGACCGGTATGGAAAATATCGCATGGGGGCACGCTACATCCTGTTTATGGCATGGGTGAGCAAAGTCAAGTATAACCATCCGACATTAATGGTTAATCATACGGTTGACCCCAACAACTACAATGCCTTTGAAATGATTTCCCATATCTATCCACTCTTGGATAAAGTATATGTGAGGGAGCCTCTGTCTATAGCGTTGTTAAATCAGTATAAAATACATAATTGCACCTTTGTCCCGGATGCTTTGTGGGCTTATCGTCCTTTAACTAATTGGAAACCTTCGGAGGCTTTAAAAAGGGAAATTGATTTTTCCAAGCCTTATATATGCTTGGGAGATTCTTCAGGCATAAAGAATGCCTATAACCAAGTCAAATGGGATGTCTTTCAAGTGTTAAGTGAAATTGTCGATAGATTAAGAGGAATAACTCCCCAAATTATTTTTGTAGATGGATACAGTGGAGGCAATGAGGATATAAACGAACTGGTAAAGAAGAAACGGTTGGGTCGGGTGAATTTGAATAATTGTAATTATCATGACTTATACCATGTCCTGGAAGGGGCTTCTCTGTTTATCTCCGGCAGGTGGCACGCATCCATTTTATGTACATTGGCAAACACTCCCATATTATTGTGGGGGTCAGACAGTCATAAGACCAAATCTCTTTACACTTTATTAGAGTATAAATATCCTTTCTTTGAAGTTGCTACATTGCCTGTTAATATAGATGAATTGATAGAGACAGCACAAGTGATAATCAATGATAGTTCGGCAATACAGGCAGATATGGCAATGTATAGCAAGAGATATGCGGCATTGGCAGCAGAAAACGCAAAAGTTCTGAAGGATTATGTCTAACGGTGTTTCGAATGTGAAAAGAACGGTTACGGCCCATCTGTGTTGTAGCTGTGGATTATGCTCAAACTATTGCAAACATCAGGCAATTACATACAGAGTCAATGCTTTGGGTTTTTATGAACCGGTAGTTGATGAGAAGAAATGTACTAATTGTGGTATATGTGTGAAATATTGTCCTGGAATTAAGGACTTGAAAGATTATTATCCAAAAACGATTCATAGTTTCTATGGATATTCGATGGATGATGAAATGCACTTGAACGCTTCTTCCGGAGGAATTGTTACGGAATTATTGTGTTATCTGATTTCGAATAAAATAGTTGATTATGTTACTTGTGTTACCACAAGAACGAGTGAAAATCCTCCCAAACTTGTTATAACCAACGATATAGATACGATTAAAAAATGCAGGACTTCGAAATATTGTCCTGTCTTGTGGGATAAGGTTGTAGAGCAGATAGAAAAAATTAACGGTACTATTGCAGTAGTTGCCCTTCCATGTCAGATAAATTCATTGAAAAGCTATTTTGGAAAGAAAAAATCCGGTGAAAAAATTAGGTTTTATTTAGCTCTGATGTGCAATCATACTCCATCACTGCATGCGGCTGAGTATGTTGCTAAGGGCTATGATAGAAGAGCTACCCTCAATCAGGTTGTAAATAGAGGCGGAGGTTTTCCCGGCTTCATGACTTTTAAGATAATGGAAAATAGTAAGCCTATCTGTTTCCAAACTCCTTTTCGAAAGACTTGGGCTGCTGGCTACGGTAGGTATTTCAAAAACATACGTTGCGTATTATGTAATGACCCTTTTGCACAATATGCTGATGCCACTTTTGGAGATTCTTACTTCTTACAAAAGACAGATACATTGGGGACGACATTTTGTATGGTTCGAAATCAAAGTGTGTCAGACATATTACAGGCTATGCAAAGAAAAGGGATAATAACTCTTACTGAGGGACCTGACAAAACAGCTATCCAGCAAGCTTACAAAGTTTTGTTTGATAGGGAAAAAGAATTTTTGCAAAAAAATAAATGTATGCAAGCAATAGGAATGCAGGCCATTGTACCGGTAAATACCATCAAGTTGGATGTACATTATGCATATCATTTTTATAAAGGTCTCCTAATATCACAATTAGGCAAATTCAAGTGGCTGTGGCCATATTTATCGAAGAAGAGAAATTTGAAGAATCTTATAATAAAGAAAAAATGAAATCCCCCAAAATCATTGCAGAAATTGGTTGCAATCACAAGGGTGATATGGCAATCGCAAAAGAAATGATCATGACCGCTGCCACGTATTGCAAGGCAGACGTGGTCAAGTTCCAAAAACGTTGCAACAAGGAGTTGCTTACTTCCGAGGAATATAATGCCCCGCATCCTCATCCGGAAAATTCATACGGCTCAACTTATGGTGCGCACCGTGAGTTCTTGGAGTTCGACTTGGAGCAGCATCGTCAGTTACAGGCATGGTGCAACGAGTTCGGCATAGAGTATTCCACCTCTGTGTGGGACATCACTTCCGCCAAGGAAATCTGCACGCTACAGCCCAACCTTATCAAGGTGCCTTCGGCATGCAATCTGAACAAGGGACTGTTGGAATATCTCTGTGATAACTTCGGCGGCGAAATTCACCTTTCGTTTGGTATGACCACCCGCGAGGAAGAGGAGCAGATAATCAGCTTCTTCGAATCCAAAGGCAGGAACAAGGACTTGGTGATTTACGACTGCACTTCGGGTTATCCTGTCCCGTTTGAGGACATCTGCCTGTTGGAACTGATTCGCCTGCGTGAGCTGTATGCAAGCAGGGTGAAGGCGATAGGCTTCTCCGGACACCACTTGGGCATTGCTGTGGATTCTGCTGCCGTAGCCCTTGGTGCAGAATGGGTAGAACGTCATTATACACTTGACCGCACATGGAAAGGCACTGACCATGCTGCTTCCTTGGAGCCTGACGGTGTGCGCAAGTTGGCACGCGACTGCCGTGCGGTTGCCAAAGCATTGACCTACAAGCAGGAAGAAATTTTGGATATAGAGAAAGTGCAAAGAAATAAACTGAAAAAGAATCAAGTGAAATGGTAATCGCATTCATAGCAGTCAGAGGGGGTAGCAAGTCTATCCCCCTCAAAAACATCAAGCCTTTTTGCGGCAAGCCGTTGGTTTGTTGGAACATCGAGGCATTGGAACAGTGCCAAGACGTGGATGAGATAATTGTAGCCACGGATTCGGACAAGATAGAAGATGTGGTGGCTTCCCAGTCATACAAGAAAACCAAGGTGTATCGCCGTTCTGCTGAGAATGCCTGTGACACGGCAAGCACTGAAAGCGTGATGCTGGAATACATCAATTACGCAAAGCTTCCTGCCGATGACATCTTTATGCTGGTGCAAGCCACTTCACCACTGACAGAAACCGTACATTTTACGGAAGCATTGGGGATGTATGGCAAAGGTGGGTATGATTCCATCCTGACCTGTGTTCGAAACTACCGTTTCTTCTGGAATGCGGACGGTACGAGCATGAACTATGACTACATGAACCGTCCGCGACGGCAGAACTTTGACGGGATGCTGATGGAAAATGGTGCTTTCTATATCAACACAGTAGAGAATATCTTGGCATCATGTAACCGTTTGAGCGGGAAAATTGGCATCTATGAAATGCCGGAATACACAGCTACGGAGATAGATGAGCCTGACGATTGGATTGTATTGGAGAACTTGATGCGAAAACATGTGCTTTCTAAGCAGAAACCTGAGAAGAAAACAATCAAATTGTTCTTGTCAGATGTAGATGGTACGTTGACAGATGGTGGCATGTATTATTCCGAAAGCGGTGATGAACTGAAGAAATTCAACACCCGCGACGGCATGGGGTTCCAACTGCTGCGTGAGGCCGGAATAAAGACAGGCATCATCACTTCGGAAGATACGCATATCGTGGCCAACCGAGCCAAGAAACTGAAGGTGGATTTTCTGCATCAAGGCAAACGGAATGGTGGAAAGTTGGTTGTAGCCAAAGAAATTTGCGGGCAATTGGGTATTACGCTGGATGAGGTGGCCTATATCGGTGACGACATCAACTGCATGGAACTACTGGAGGCTGTAGGTGTGAAAGCTTGCCCGGGTGATGCATGCGAGGAGGTGAAAGACATCCCTGGAATGATGGTAATGAAGAAGAATGGAGGAGAAGGATGTGTGAGAGAGTTTATAGAAATAATCCGATTCTAAAAAAGAGGTGGAAGAAAGTTCATAAGAAGCAATAAATAAAAGTTTTTTTATGATGAAAAAAAGAGGTGAAAAAAACATTTTTATTGGTGGTTCACTCTATAGTTTGTTACTTTACTTACTTGTTGCCAAGAGTGATGATATAGAGCAGACATTTTTCTTTTTTTCTAATTCGATGCCCAATGAAGTTTGTCAGCATTTCAATAAATCATATAAACTTCGTTGCTTTAAGAATAAAATTTTAAAGGATATATATTTTCTCTTCATCAAGTGGTTGAAGTATATTAGATGGCCTTTTTTGAGGACAGCCAAATTTTATGGAGCAGACAATATTGATTTAACATTTCTCTTGCTTGGAAGAAAGAAAATCACTGTCATAGAGGATGGGGTAAATACTTATAAATATGAAGGGGAAAAAGTAAGAATAAACCTGTTGGGAAGAATTATTTTCGGTCACATGGTAGAGAAAAGACACTTTGGTCAACACGAACAAGCTGAAGAAATCATACTGACAGGAATCTTACCATACACCAATCCTGCAAAAACACCTGTAAGGATAATAGACATAGTGAATTTATGGAATAGTTCCAGTTTGTCTAAACAAAACCTTATAAGATCCGTTTTTAATATCTCAGATGACGATGTTGCATTTATATCAGGTCGGTCAAGCATTGTTTTCACGCAGCCCCTTTCCGAGGATGGCATTATTTCTGAGCAAGAGAAAATAGCCCTTTATAAAAAGCTGATTGCGGATGCTGATTTAAACGAGCTGGTATTCCGACCTCATCCACGAGAAAAAACAAATTATACTCTTTATTTCCCTAATGTCCTCATCTTTGATAAACAAATTCCCTTTGAACTAATGTCATTATTGGGGGGGAAATTTAAAAAAGCATATACAATCTTTTCTACAGCAGTTTACTCTCTGCCCAAAGACACATTGATTGTATATGGAGGGACACAGATGCATCCTGATTTAGCTAGAACGTTCGGGATAGTAAAATGGGACGGTGAGTAGTGGGTGGTAAATTCAAAATTAGACTGAACTTTAACGATAATGAGAGCATTTAGCTTAAAGCTCAAGTAAAATGTATAAGATAAAATGAAAAAAAAGAATGCTAAAGTCACCATATCTTTCCCAATTTATAATGTTGAAAGTACAATTAAGGCATCGCTTTTAAGTACCTTGAATCAGACTTATAAAAATTTGGAGATTCTTGCTGTTGACGATTGTGGGAAAGATAAAAGCGTTGAAATCTTTAAGGATGTGGTGTCAACTCATCCGAGGGGGCATATTGTTCGGCTAGTTACTCATGAAAGGAATTTAGGGTTGGGCGCTGTGAGAAATACGAGCATAAAAGAGACTTCCGGAGAATATATTTATTTCATGGACAGCGATGATTTGCTATACCCAGACACGATTCAGACATTGGTCAATCTTATTGAGGCCAATCAAGCGGATTTTGTAACATCTTCGTTTAGGGAAAACAGAAATGGGGTCTTTAAGGTTTTCGGTTACAATAATACTTGCATTGTTGAAGGGAGGCAGATATTATTGCAACAATACAAATCAGATGAACCTGTATTTGTCTATATGTGGAATAAGTTAATCCGCATTGACTTTCTCAAGGATAATCGGATAAAATGTATTCATCCATATGTAGAAGATGATATGTTTACTTTCCATTTATTAGCTGCTGCCAGTAAATGTTGCAAGTATCATAAACCTACCTATGAATATATTATCAGAGGAGATTCTATAACTAATGAATTAATGTCGAAAAATATTCCATTCAAGACTGCGGAAATTTACATTGACATAATAAAAAGGAAACTGGAATATGCATTAGCGATTGAAGATAGGGAGATTGCTTCATTAATAAGTATTTATGTGCTAAATTCGGCTTTCCTACGCCTTTATCAGATAGATAATTCATCAATAATTGTTGAGGGTGAAAAGAAGAAGTCTTTAGAAGAAGCATTATTAAGACTTATAAATACAAATAACCTGATATTTTCCAAAAAGATAGTCTTTACTAAATATTTTCTGAAATATCTTGTCATCTATTTTGTTGCAAATTGTAATGTCGGTTTTCGCAAGAAAATAATCTTGAACATTCAAAAGTTGAAGAAACAATGAAAAACTTCTGGTATTTCGTCTATCTATATCTGACAATATATGTTCCTGTAATTGCAGGATCTGCTCGGAAAATCTGTATATTGCTATATTTGTTGGCTGCCTTGATTATCATATTTCGTAATCAAAAGATATCAGCTAAAATATTCAACCAATGTAAGGTCATTGCTTTTGCCATTTTTTGCCTTGTCCTTTATGTTGTGACAAATGTTTTTATTTTTCATGCAGATCCAATGATTTTGACGGCAACATTCTCTATGACGATTGTTCCATTCGCATCGGTTATTGCATTGACAACGTTGTTCATAGCTAAAAAAAGGACGGATTTTATCAGTGATTTTATTAAAGTGGCTGTTATTGCATCAACAATTTCCATCATTCTGTACTTAATCCCTCCACTAGGTAAAAGTATATTGTTCCTATTGGCTGGAGATGAGGGTGACAGCATCCGACGTTTTTATGACGCGGGCAGAGGATATGGTTTTGCAGGTTCATTGTTCTTTGGATATTCCATAGTGCAGGCTATAGCTGCAGTCTTTGCCATAAAGAGGAAAAGTAAGTATAAATATCTTTTTGTAATAATGATACTTATATCAATCATTTTAAATGCTCGAATTGGTCTATTCCTTTTCATAATACTTTTAGCCATCCATTATTTCACCAATAGTTCCATAAGACAGACAATAAAATCATTTATTGCCATAATAATTTTCGTCGCCATAATAATTGAGACTGGTGTATATAAAGAATTTCAAGAAAGCCTTGACTGGACACTGGAAGGTTTTTACATGGTGTCTGATTTTCTTTTCAATACAAACTACACTAATGGCTTTGGTCATTTCAATGGTTTAGCGGGTTCATTCTTAATTTGGCCACAAAACATTCAAGAGTGGGTTATGGGAAAAGGTATTTATTTATTATATGGGGATAAGGGTTATTCCAGTGATGTCGGTTTGATATTGCATCTCCAATGGGGAGGGCTGATATATTTATTCTTGCTACTCTGCCCTTTGCTGTTTTTGATAAAAAAAGGTATTCAACATAAAAGTTGGTGGTATGTAACCATTATCCTTATGACATTGCTTTTAGGAGATTGGAAAGGAGACTTATTCACACAATCAAATTTTTTATTCATAGCAATCATTTTGTATCTACTAAAAATAAAGAAGTATGAAATTGATTTCTGTCGTTACAGTCGTATTCAATGATGTAGAGAATATCGGGAAGACTATAGAGAGTGTTTTATCCCAAGACATTTCACAATCCGAACTTGAATACATTATCATAGATGGAGGAAGCACGGATGGAACAGTGGATGTGATAAAAAGATACATCAATAATATAAGTGTCTTTGTATCAGAAAAGGATTCCGGAATCTACAATGCAATGAACAAATCTTTGAAATATATTACAGGTAAATGGTGCATGTTTCTGAATTCGGGAGATACGTTATGTAAATATGCATTTGATATACTGAAAATTGTTCCTAATGTAACAACAGATGTAGCTATAATACATGGCAATGTTATACGTTCATTTTCTCAAGGGAAAGTTCGAGAGAAAATGTCTTTCGAAGAAGGGGAGTTCCCACATGTTTGCCATCAGGCGGCAATTATAAGAAGCGATGTAATGAAGACCTTTGGCTACAATGAGAATTACCATATTTGTGCAGATTTGGATTTTTTCAAAAAGGTGTTTGATTCTGGCTACAAATTCTTTTATGTTAATCAAGATATAGCTATTTATGATATGAATGGCTATTCGTCTTATAACATAATTAAATATGCAAAAGAAAAAAAGAAGATAGGGTTTAAACTTACTCCTTTGGATATGTTAGGGTTTTATTTAAAAAGTTTTTTAGCAAAGTTATGGCCCTTATTGTATAATTATCTATGGTATAAATCAGAGAGGAATAAAGCAAATTATAAAGATGTCTTTTCTTAATCGTTAGTCCAAAATCAAATTACTTCTATATTTCTCAATTAATATGATATCGTATGAAACTTCTTGTTGATGCTCATGTCTTTGATGGTAAATATCAAGGGACAAGGACTTATATAGAGGGTATATACACCAACATGTTAAGACATGAAGACATTGACTTCTTTTTTGCCGCACATAATATTGATAATTTGAGAGGAATATTCGGCGAGGCAAAAAACGTACATTATGTCAGGCTTCATTCTACCAACAATATTGTCAGGTTGGCTGTGGAGTATCCGTTAATAATCACGCGCTTGGGTGTTGATTATGCTCATTTTCAGTATATAAGTCCTCTCATAAAAACATGCAAAGAGATTGTGACAATCCATGATCTGTTGTTCTTGGATTATCCAGAATATTTTCCAAGGTCATACAGGGTTAAGAATGAAATATTGTTTAAGCTTTCTGCAAAGCGGGCGGATTTGCTGCTGACGGTTTCAAAATATTCTAAGGACGAAATAATACGACATTTCAATATATGCGAAGATAAAATTCACATAACACCCAATGGTGTCTTGCCGCAGAATATGGGAAAAGCGTTACCCGATATAAAAAAGAAGTTTGGGCTGTACCGCTACATTCTTACAGTAAGCAGGATTGAGCCGAGGAAAAACCATCAGATGCTTTTGCAGGCCTATGTGGAACTAAAACTATATGAGCAGAATGTTAAATTGGTAATGGTCGGTGTGAAAGATCTGGCGAACAAAGATTTTAATGATTATTATGAGGCACTGCCGCCACGGATAAAAAGTAGTATTCTTATAATTCATGTGAGTTACAGTGAATTGGTAGCCTTATACAAAGAAGCCGACTTATTTGTTTTCCCTTCATTAGCAGAAGGATTTGGTATTCCTCCCATAGAGGCTGTGGCATTCGGCTGTACAACTTTGTGCTCGAATAAAACTGCTATGGCTGATTTTGCTTTCCTGGGAGATAAGTTGTTCGACCCTTACGATATTTCGGAATTAAAGAACAAGATACATTTCTATTTGAGTCATAAGAATGAAAATATAAAAGAAGAACAAAAAATCATATCGCAACGGTATGACTGGATATTAACAGCAGACAGGCTGTACGAATATCTAATGTAAGCACTCAAATTAGGGCTTAACCCCAAACGATATAACTTTGCTGCGAACAAAAATTCAATAGAACATGTACAGCAGTGAAGATTTGGAAAGGTTTTACTTTCAGTCGATTCTGACGCTTACCGGAGTATGGTTTTAGCTTTTTTATACGGCTGCTTTATGGGACTATGGTTTTATATTAGTATTTTTGTAATAGATAAAAGTAGAAAAGGATATGAAGATGAGGGAAATGAGAAGAATCTGTGATGTTCCGAAAGAGCAGTTGGAGGCGGAAATGCGGCAGTTTGCTCAAAAGAAGGTGGGGTCGGTGAAAGCGGCAAGGTCTTTTTTACGGAGTGTAGGAATGGAAATAAAAAAAGATGGGACCGTTGTGGTACCTACAAAACTTCCTTAAGTGATGCTTGGTGATGAAAGATATTTGTATTTAGGTTTCCATGGTTGTGAAAAACAATTGGCTATGGAAATCTTGCTTCAGAAAAAGGATTTTCATCAGAGTACGAACGATTACGACTGGTTGGGTTCCGGCATATATTTTTGGGAAAATGACCCACAAAGGGCTTATGAGTTTGCACGTGATGTGAAGCAATGTAATGAGCCTTTTGTATTAGGTGCAGTACTTGATTTAGGTTATTGTTTAGATTTGACTTGCAGAAAACACGTCCAAAGTCTTGTTTCTGTTTGGAGTACTATCGTAAGGCCAATTTATGATTCAGGCAATATTAAACCCAATAAACCAGGTAGAAATGTCGGAGAAAACGGTGAACTTATGTTGAGGTTCTTAGATAAATACGTCATTGAATCACTTCATAAATTCAATGAAGCTAAAGGGTTTGAAGCTTATGATTCCGTGCGTGCGGGCTTTTGGGAAGGCCAAGAAATATATCCTACGGCAGGTTTTCGTGAAAAGAACCACATCCAAATTTGTATTAGAAACCCAAAATGTGTTTTAGGTGTTTTTTTGCCTAAGAGATAATCCTATCAGTAATTTTATGTTTCATTTGCAAACTAAATAATAAGGGTTTGCAACTTTTATTCTCTTTATATTTTTTATTTCTCTGTGAGGAAGTGTTTTTTCATTCGGTGCAGCTTTACATCGAAAATTCTTATTCATTGATTCTTAATCCATAAACATATTATATGAAAATAGCATTTATCAGCACCCGTGGCATACCGAACAACTACGGGGGCTTCGAGCAGTTTGCAGAATATATTTCCGTGGGATTGGTCCGACGGGGGCATGAAGTTGTGGTATACTCTCCGCATTTCCATCCTTACCGGGAGCCTGATTACAAGGGGGTACGCATAAAGCATATTTATAGTCCGGAGAAATGGATGGGGAGTTCCGTGGGGAGTTTCTTTTACGATTTCCTGTCTTTGCGTGATGCTTTGAAGAAGGAGAAGTTCGACATTATTTACGAAGCGGGCTATACGAGCATCGTTCCGGCTTATATCTGGTTTAATGTGAAGCGTATCAAGTATCCGCTTTTTACGACAAACATGGATGGGTTGGAATATAAACGTACGAAGTTTAACAAATGGGTACAAAAGTTTGTATTCTGGGAAGAGCGTATGGCGGTGAAGCATAGTCATTATTTGATTGCAGACAATATGGGTATTCATGATTATTATAAGGAGAAATACGGAAAAGAAAGCAAGTTTTTGGCATACGGGGCCGACGTTCATGAGGATTACGATGCGGGCGTATTGAAGGAGTTCGGTTTGGAAGCGGGTGGTTATTTCATCGTGGTGGCTCGTCTGGAGCCGGAAAACAACCTTTTCATGGCCATAGAGGGATATTTGGCTTCGAACCAGTATGGTAAGCGTCCGTTAGTGGTTGTGGGAAAGACGAATACGCCTTATGGAGAACATTTGGTGGAACGATATGGTCGCGACCGTAACATTCGCTTTGTGGGTGGTATATATGACTTCCGTAAACTGAACTCCATTCGTCATTATTCCTATGCTTATTTTCATGGTCATAGTGTGGGCGGAACAAATCCGTCTTTGTTGGAAGCCATGGCTTCCGGATGTTTTATTTTGGCACATGACAATATCTTCAACCGTGCGGTCTTGGGCGAAAATGCCTTATATTATGGATCTACGGATGCAGCTACGGAGATGTTGGACGGAATAGACGAGGCGGTGTCAACCCATAAAAAGGAATATACGGAACGTAATTTGGAAGTGATACGACGTGATTATTCATGGGAGAAACAGGTGGATGAGCATGAAGAATACTTCAAATGGATGTTGTCACAACGAAAGGGCGGCTGACGTTTGTCCGTAGTTGTGAGAATTGGCATGAAAAACAAATCCCCGTGAAAACAATATTGAAGTTTTCACGGGGATTTGTTTTGAGGCAGGGGGATTTACAAGGGTTTCACCCCTTCAGCAGTGGGAGGAATCGGCTTGATGCTGCCATCTGCATTATATTCCATCGGTTCGGCTATGACAGAGCGGCTGTAACTGGTGCCGGTAGGCAGACCGCCATTATGGCTGATGAATATCCATTGTCCTTTGAAGTTCACGATGGCCGGATGGGTTGTGTTGCTGTTTCCGGCTATTTCTGAAATTATCCCTTTCGTTTCATACGGGCCTTCAATGTGGTCGGCTACGGCGTAGGCTATTTTTTCCGGCCATTCGCTGGCGTATGTGAGGTAATATTTGCCATCGTGTTTGTGAATCCACGGTGCCTCAGTGAAAGGATGGCTTTCGTCGATATGGATGCGTTTCACCTCTCCCTCTGTTTCTATCATGTTGTCTTTCAGTTTCACGATGTAACATTCGCGGTTACCCCACGTGAGGTAAGCCTGTCCGTCGTCATCGATGAATACGGCAGGGTCGATACAGGCCCAACTGTGGTGGGAATCGAAACAGTCCTTGTTGGTGAGCAGCGGCTTGCCTAAAGCGTCTTTGTAAGGGCCGGTGATTTTGTCGGATACAGCCACGCCGATACCGCACCAGTTGGTGCTGACATACCAATAGTATTTGCCGTTGCGTTCAGCTACATGTCCGGCATACGCCTGTTTACTGGCAGCCCATTTGAAATCTTCTACTTTCAAGGGGATCGGGTATTGTGTCCAATGCTTCATGTCGGTAGTGGAGAACACGAGCCAGTCTTTCATCACGTAACCGCTTTGGTTACCGTTTTGGTCACGTCCGGCAAAAAGCCACAGTGTGTCTCCTTTGACGAGTGCGGCGGGGTCGGCTGTATGGATGTGGCGGACAATGGGATTGCCTTGGCTTTCAAATTCGTACCGCACGACGTAGCCCCACTTTTCTTGCAAACGTTGCAATTCGTCACGGGTCAGTGAAATGACGGAACCGTGGCGCGGGAAAAAGTCCTTGGTGAACGCTTTGGGTTCGGAGAAATGGTAAAGGTCCGTGCTGGTCTGGTATTCATATCGTCCGCTGGTGTACATGTCGTACATCAATACGTATTCGTCTTTTCCGTTCAGTTTGAAGATGCTCGACCCCTCCACGGGTGTCTTTCCGGCGTAAGCGTCCAGATACTTGAAGTCCTCTTTCCACTTTCCTTTCAGGCTTTTCGAGGTGGCTTGTTGGATACCGTTTTTGATTTCCTTGCCGTTCTCGTCTTTGGTATTGCCTTTATAGAAAAGGTGGTAGGTACCGTCTTTTTCGATGATGTCGTTGTCTATGCTGCCGTATTTGGCAGAGAAAAGCTGTTTCGGCTCGCTTTCAAAGCCCGTGAAGTCCTTGTTGGCGTATGCGTAATAAGTGATGAGGCTTTTGCGGTCGTTGCGTTGCAAGGTAAAATAAATCATATATTTTTTGGCCTTGTGGTCGTAAATGGTCTGAGGAGCCCATACCCAATAAGCATCACCGAAATGTTTCGGATAATCTTTGGACAGATTGATCTTGGCGTGTTTCCAATGAAGTAGGTCGTCCGAACTTAGGAGTACGATGCCCGGGTTTTCGTTCCAACCGTTTTTAGCGGTATTCATGTCCGTGGCTACGATGTAAAAGCGTCCGTCTTCACCGCGCAGGATGTGCGGGTCGCGGATACCGCCACTTTCGCTGATGGTGTCGGAAGCGATGACGGGGCGGTTTTCGTTAAGCGCGCGCCAGTTCACTCCGTCGTCGCTGAGGGCGAAACGCAGGTGTTCCTGTTGCTTGGCATCTCCTCTTCCTTCGAAATAGGCAAAAAGGTAGCCTTCGAATGGTGGTTCTTCAACTTTAGGAGCGGCTGAAAGTGCCATGGAACTGTTCAGGACCGACAAGAATATGGCAGCCGCTAAGGTTTGTTTTTTCATTTGAAAGGATTTTTTTTGTTTATTAATCGTTGCGAATTTATGAATAAAAACGCATCAGGGCAAGAGCTTTGAGGGAATATAGGCATTTAATTTCACTACGAAAGGTCCGGATGTGCCTGTTACGGCGCAACCGGATCTTTTTCGTTGAATGGAGATGGTATTCTTTATATTGTGGCTTCCATGTTTACCACCCGTCCTTGTTCCAAACAGATTCCGATTTCAAGCTCAGCTCGACGAAACCACCGTCTGCATGTTCGTTTTCAAAAATATTAATGTTATTACTCGCAGCTAAAAAAACTTCGGTATGAAGGTGTGAAATGATGATTTGGGGTGCTATATACTTTTTTTTCATATATGGAATGTTTTTTGTTCTTACTGAAATGATTGGATTTGATGTCCTTGGTCGTTTAAGTATACTTTACGGCCATTGACAATGTAGAGGCCTGTGTGGAGGATCTTGTGGATGCGGCGTCCCGAAAGGTCATAGATGATGGTCGGGCCGTCATTAATCTGTTGTCCGTTGATGCCGGTATGTATTCCGTCAAAATTGAAAGTGAGGGATGTCGGTTGAGTGCTGCCTGACAGGGGCAGGTAAACCTTGTTGGCCGAAACCTTAAAATGGCCTCCCTTGTCTGTTCCCTTGTTACCATCCGCAATTGTACCGTTGTCACTGTATTCCAACCAGGCTTTGTAGAGTCCCACGTTGTTCGTTTTCACACCGAAGAGGTAGTATGAAGTTGAAGCTTCGCCTTCCATGTAACGGGTGAATGAAGAGCCGCAGAGCAGGTTGGCAGATTCTGCAGGCGTGGCGGATTCGGCATAGGCCAAACGGTAGCGACCGGCAGGGGCTTTCACTATTACCGCAGTGCTTGCTGGCACCAAGCTACTGGCTATGCGGGAGAGGGTGACGGCGTTCCCGTCTATTGCGCTTACAGTGTAAGTCTCTGTCCCTTCCGGCATTTGTACGGGGTAGTCGAGGTAAAGTCCGGCGTAGCCGTAAGTGCTTACCGTGAGGTCATGGCCTACTGATTCGGGGGCTTCTACTTCTTCGATATACCATCCTGAGGTTGCGGTTTTTCCGGCTATTGGGCCTGTAACGGTTGGATTGTCCGGGGCATTGCCTTTCACTAATGCTACTTGCCCGTCGTCTGCCAAAGGCTTGAGTTCGATGGCTGCTGCGTTTTCTTCAACCAATTTGTTGCCCTCTGATATTTCGGAGAGGAAGGAAGCTGTGTGCAGGCTCTTCATATATAATTTTCCTGTTTCTGTTACAAACGTCCAAACAGCATTGCTTTGGGTACTGTTGGCATCTGTGCTTGAACGGAGTATGTTGTCTGAATCCACACAGAGCAGCGAAGCACCTTTGCCGTCGGCTTTACGCACGGTGTAGAGCTTGCCGGTTTCGGGTTGGTTCACGGCAAGGTCTTCGTAAGCCTTTTTCCAAGCTTCAAGGGCTGCAACGTAGTCTTTCGCTTCAGCTCCCTTGTAGGAGAGCAGATAGGCGGCACGAACGTATGCCCGGTTGTATGCCTCGGTCGTGCCTAGCTTCCATTGTCCTACCTTGTTACCAGCTTTCAATTCACGCATAGGCAAATCCGGGGTTTGGCTGTACTCTTTCAGTTCATTGTAAGGTGCAGAAGCTTCTTTTGCTTTAAACAAAGAGTCATAAACCTGTTGCAGTTCTGCCAATTGTTCATCGAGCATCGTTTCTGAAACAGTCATGGCTGTAATGGATTGGGCAATCACTTTGCTCAACTCTGTATCTATTACTTGTGAATCGCTCACGCATGACAGTTCTTCTTTCTTGCTTACGTTGATATCGGTCTTATATTCGTAGTTGTTGAAAGAAAATTCGGACATGGCAAAACTATATTGGTTCAAATCGAATTTAGTTGACTTTGTGACCACAAAACGCAGGTAGCGGTAAGTCCCATTGGGTGTGAGTTTGGGGGAGTTCCACTGTGTGGCGTTCTTTGCAGGCATCGTGTCTGCCTCTTGGGTGAATTCTTTCACGGTTGTAAAGTTCACTCCATCCTTGCTTTGTTCGACGCGAAGGGCTGTCGGATACGGGCCGCCATTATGCCGTGTGGTATATGAAAAATCAAATTCGGCATCGCTTTCAACGTTTGTCAGCTTAATCTGGATATTGTGTGGCTCATTGACAGGTGTTCCTTTCCAACGGCTGTGATAGAAAGTGTTGACATTCTTGTCAATCAGAGCCGGTTCGCTGCCGCCGGATATTTGGCCATCGTTTCCAGGACCATTCTGATCCGCATTGCTTGAAATGTATGCCTTGCCTTGGGCGTTCGTGCACTGCAAAGAAACGGGTACGGGAGTTGCCACGTTGCGGTTTTCTTCGTAGTCCACCGTGGCTACTTCCTTCAGAAGCGCGTCCGTCTTTTCAATGAGGGCTTCAAGCTGCTTTTTTTTGCTTTGCATGATTTGGTCGTCGATGGCCTTGCATGCAGCAGCAAACTTGGCGTAGGCTGAATCCAGTTTTTCCTTGGCGGCTTTCAGGTTGTCCATTTGTTCTCTCCCTCCTTCCAATGCCTTGCGCGTGGCTTTTATTTCTTCAAGCAAGGCTTCCAGTTCTGTTGACGTGGAAGCATATTTTTCTAACAGTACAGGTGTGACCAATCCGAAAGAAGACATCGAAAAGTAGGGATGCCCCTTGCTGGTCTTTGCACCGTATGTGGCGGTTACCATGAAACGGAGGTAACGGTAGCTGGCATCCATCAATGGGGTTTCATATGCCGTGGTGCGGTGTTGCGGAAGCCCTTGGCTAATGGTCATGATGGGGGTGAAGTGCCGCCCGTCTCCACTTCCTTCAATGCGGATTGTTTTAGGGCGTTCCTTGCTGTCTGCATTACGTGTGGTGTAGTGCATGCTCATCACCGGGAAGTTCAGGCCCTTCAAATCCACTTTCAGGTAATGGTCCAAACTGTCTTTCGAGTTTATGTTATTATCCGTTTCCGAATGAAAGTAAGTGTTGATGTCCTTGTCAAGCAGGTTATAGCCATTGTTGGCAGAACCGTTCACAGATTCGTTTTTAGAAGAAGGGGCGTTGCTGTATAGGTAACCGGTGCTGTCTGCTTTAGTGGCCTGCAACTTAACCTCTTTCATAACAGCCGCTTTGCGTACTAATGCTTCTGCGATGTCAGCAGACTTAGCCAAGTCTTGGTATGCTTTTTCCGAATCTTGCACATCGACCAATAAGAGACGCCAACGGCTTTGCGTGCCTTCAATTTTTGCCCATCCCCAAACTTTGCCTCCATTATGGTCATAGTTCAAATAACCCGTTCCACTGCCGAGGGCAAAATAATTGTCTTCGAGTGTTTCGATATGGTAGGTGGAAGCATCCTTTTTGTCTACCAACTTGACAGCTATGGATTTTTCAGCTTTTGACATATACTTGTTCGTGCCTACGTGTTTCAGGTAGTAGCTGTTTTCGCCCGCCAATTCAAAGAGCCACTGGCTGGCGTTAGTCGTGTCTTTTTTCAGTGCAAGCTTGTTATCGCTTTCGCGGTATATAAATTGATTGGGGGCGTATTGGCATTCCAAAAGGTAGGTACTATTAGGGACGAAAGTGATGCGTGAATCTTGCGACTCGTTGATTTTGCGGCATTCTTCGGTCAGCAGGTAAGAGGTTGAAATGTAAGCCTCCTTTTTCTTTTCCTCATACACCTTTTCGGCCTCAGCCAAAAGTCTCTCCAACTCGGATACGGCTTGCTTGTGGAAGAAACCTACGCGGCGGTTCTCCTCATCAACTTTCTTTAGTAGTTCCTTGGCATCGTCCATGGCTGCACGCAATAGTTCGCGTTGTTCGCCAACCACGTCGTTTCCCTTGATTTCGGTTAGATTGCCGTTTCCATCAATTACATAGAAGTGGAGCTTTTGGCTTGAAAGTTTTTTGCGTGCGCGTTCGGAGAGCGCAAAGCTGTAGCGGTCGGAGAATGCTTGGAGCATACCCTCGTCGTCGTAAGCCAAGAAACCTACACCACCCTTGGCACCGCTCATCACAATCTTGCCTTCAGAGAAACGGTAGCTGTAAAGGCCTTGGACCTTGCCCTCTTCGGGGGTGATGAAATCGGTGTACATACCCATGTCCGCATTGGGCTTACCGTTGTAGATATGGCGCTGTGTTTTACCGTCGTGCGAGTATACCGGTTTGCCGGCGCAGTCGTTGATGAAGATGATGTTGCGGTTAAGTGGAAAGTTCCATGATTTCACTTCTGCTATGGCTGCGTCTACCTGTTCTTGTGTCATGGTGTAGTCTGAAGAGGTATAGTCGGCCACGTGGCGCTGTTTCAACGGAGTGAAGAAACAGTGGGCACGGAAGAACTCGGTGAGATCCTCGCCGGCGGCTTTGCAACACATCTTATAGAAATGAAGCAGGCTTTGTGCACCGTCTTGGTCGACAGTGATGTTCATGGGGTCTTGACGAAGCAACTCGAAGAGACGGGGATAAAATTTGTTATTTTTACCCGCAAGGTGATAGTATAACCATAGTTTATAGTAAAGGTGCATCTGTACGCCGAGGGTGGTATGGAAAAAGTCTCCATCTTTACGGTTATATACTTTCAACAGGTTTTCTAAAGCTCCGTCTGCCATGTTGGAGGTGGCTTTTCCGTCAAACCACACGGCCACATTGGAGAAGATATTGTTGGATGATTCTTTCAAACCATTCATGTGGAGCAACGCCTGATGTTGATGTCCTATTTCATGGGCTACTCCCCAAATGTTGCCGAAGTTATTATGTTCTTTCGACGCCAGTCCTACAGTGATTGCTTCGAAAGTGCTGATGTTGTAGCCGCTATAGCTGTTAGAACCCACCATGTAGCCGGTAAGTTGGCCCAATGACATACCATGTACGCGATAGGAGTCTGAATAGTCGGCCGCAGCAATGGAGTCGTCACCGATGTAACCATATATACCCCTTTTGGGATTGTCAAGCGTGGGGTACTTTTCTCTGGCTTCTTCAATTTCTTCTTTGCTCAGTACGCCCAAAGTCAGACGTTGGTTGAACATGAGTTTGTCCCAAGCTGTTATCACGTCTTCTATCTTCACTTTCTCGTTTAAAATGGAAGACAAGCCTGGGTAGGTTTTGCCGTCGTTGGATTTTATGCTGTCTTTATAAAGTTGTAGCACTTGGTACTTGCCCACGATGGTGATGAAAGGCATGTTGGCGCGCTTCTCGTAGTAATCCCAATCCTCGTTTTTATCTGCTTTGTAGAGTGAGTCTCCCATGTGGTTGTAGTAGCCATTGAGACTTCCGCCTTCAATATGGATTTTCAAATCCTTGTATTCGGAAAGTTTACGTCCGGTTTTTTGTCTGTTTTTGAATGTTTCTACCGTATAACAAACAAATGTGTTGATAGAATCACCGTTGAAAGGAATGATGTTCAGTCCTTCTTTAAGTTTTGTTCCCCGTCGTGCGTCACCCACAGGCCTGTCATAGCCCTTATATGTGCTGAAATACAAATCTGCCCCTGTTTTAATTTCGCCTTCCACCATCACATAAATGGTATCTCCTTTGCTGGCATAGATGCCTGTCGGGTTATTCAATACAGTGTGTGGCTGGATGTGCAATGCAAGTCCGGCTTCGTGTGGGTCACTATAAGGTTCGTAGAGTTGCACACGGAATTTTCGAGCGTATATATCATCCCATTCCGGTTTGTTGGAATTGGCATTCTTTTCCGTCCAATTGTTGCTCTTGACTTTCTTTACCGTTTTCCGTAGCACGGATGGTAATTTCATATAGTCGGCATCTTGCTCCAATTCTGTTTCTGCCATTGATTCGTATTTGGAAGTGAGTCGCGTGCAAGATTTGTCCGTGAAAATCTTATATAATGTTTTTTCGTAGATCAGCGCACGGTAATATTCAGTGCGCTCATTCTCGAATTTGGCAACTTTCTCTAATTGTTTTTTGATTTCTTCATCGGTTTTAGGAACCTCTTTAATTCTCCACTGCGAATTTTTATCGTTACTGTTTCCACAGATAACTTTGTCTGTCAAGAGATGCATACACTTGTCTCCTGTTCCTTGTGCGTTGTCACTCATTACATAGATGTCGGATGAACCATCTTTCTTGACACAGTAGTTATATGACGAATCGTCTAATGCAATAGTGGGAACCATTGTCCATGCCTTGTCTTTTTGTTGTGAACTTTGTAAGTATAGTCCGTTGCCTAAATTGCGCAATACAAATTTGCCTTGGTTCTTGCCTTTGCCTTCTACGGCTATCCATAATTGATGGGGGTTAGCATGGTTGGTTGTGGCTTGTCCATTATCGCATTTGTCGCTGCTGCTCAGTGACTTTCCGGCTCGACCAATACTCTCAAAGTTGTAAACCTTTCCATTGGTTAATTGCGCCCATGCCCCAACTGCAAATACCATTGAAAACATCAGCAGTGTTGTTAGTTTTTGCAAGAACGTTCTTTGCTTTTTTTTAATCATAAGTTGTTTATTTAATGTGAATTCAATATAAAATGAAAAAAATATAGTTACCTGATAGCTTACTTAAAATGCTTATATGTTTTAGGGCGTGCAAAAATAGTGGTTTTTTCCTCCTTACAAAATTAGAATAAATATAAAATAATAAAAATAGATATAAAAAGTATGGATGTATTTTAAGGGATATATTTATGTCTGGTTTTTAGAATTTCTTTTTATCGGTGTGCGGTGATTGAGGCGTTGGTAAACGGATCAAAAAGTAAATTGGATGCCGGGCAGAACGCAAGAGCTGATTCTGCCCGGCAAGTATTTTTAGTTGTAAGGAAAGTGTCCACGATGAAGTTCGGCATCCAGACGCAAAGTCCCAGTCCGATGAGCAAGGCTGCAAAGACCACTAACGTAGTCTTGTCTTTCCATGACGGGAGGAGTGTGGCACGGCGCATGCGGAGGTAGGTCAGCAGATAACCAAACAGGATGAGGAAGACGGGGATACCGAATGTCCAGCCATGTACCCATTGTTGTACGGTATTATGGTAAACGAAATCCGGTCCGATGAAATAAAATACGGTACAGAAAAATGTAAAATAGTACATCAAGGACGTGAGCAACACGAGGCTCAGCGTTTTTTGGAAAGGTTTCTTCTGCCAATAGGTTCCGCCCAAAATGAACAAGGCTTGCAGGCCGTAGGCTTGGAGGATGGCTAAGGGCAGGTACACGTCACATTCGCTACTTAACCATGGGACGGGGAACGACAACGAGACTTCAGGATAGAGGAAATGGATGAAACCGATACGGGTGAAGTCGGCCAATACGGTGGCTAAACAAAAGATAGGGAAGGATATGATGGAGATTCTGAACCATCTCACAATAAACTTCTCGGCATTTGAAACCGGGAATGTCAGGTCGGCGATGTAATCCTTCCGGTATTTTGATGTCTTGAAAAAAGTGCTGCCTGCAAAGGCCATGAAGAAGTCAAAACACAGCACGGCCGTGAAGACAATGGAAAACCAACAGTCGTCTTTCCCGGACAAGGCGTTCTCCATAATCAGTTGGTAGCTGTTGTTGTCGGTTTCCATGCCTTGCCGCACTTGTTCCAATGCCACGACCACGGAGTGTGTTTTGGTGAAATCCATCCAGATGAAGAGCAGGGTCATGATACCGTAGGGGATGATGAAATAATAATAGAGTTGTGCGGCGTTTTCGCTCCAATCTTTGCGGAAATATTGGAGGAGGCGTTGGGCGTTCAATGTATTCTTGTTCATGATGATTGTTTTTAAAGGTTGGACATAGTGCCTGAGGTGTCTGACAAATACTGCCGGTAAAGGGTTTCGAGTTCTTCCGCCGTGATGCCGATGGAACGGGCTTGCCGGAAGAAATCGTAGAGTTCTTCATTCATGAAACTTTCCCTTCGAAACGAACGGATGCGTTCCGATGCGCCCGGTTCTACGAAATAACCTATGCCACGTTGCATGCGGATGACGGAACGGGATTGCAGGAAGTCGTAAGAGCGCATGGCCGTATTGGCGTTCACCTCCACCGTGGCGGCATAATCGCGCACGGAAGGGATACGGTCGTTTTCAGCGTACCGTCCTTGTAGTATCTCATCGCAGATACGGTCGGCGATTTGCAAGTAAATGGGTTTGTTTTCCTTGAAATTCATACGCTTTTCGGATTGAGGGCATATTGGTATTTGAGGTCGTTCTTTTTCATTCTGCGGTAGGCCGACAGCCAAAAGAGGGAGGTCATGGCAAGCCAAAAGGCATGCCATACCACTTCGGTAGTCGCTGCTCCGGGCTGTTGGGGGTAAGTGTAAGGGTCGCCTTCGGCAATGAGCGAGACTCCGATCATCAAAAGGAGGGGCAACAACAGGATTGGGCATTTGCCGAGTGCGCGGCGCAAGGGTATCCGTCCCGTTTCGCTTCTGGCGGAAATGGCTTGGCCCAACAGACTGGCCGTGAGGAGCATCCTGAGCACAAAGCCAGAGGAGGCCGTATGAAGTCCGGAAGTAAAGAGGAGTGGGCGGGCGAAGCTGTAATCCGGGAAGGCCATGTTGCAAATGATGACACGGGTGATGTCCGCTGCCCAAATAATAAGAACGCCTGCCAAAATCGAAAGAGGAACGGTATAGAGCCACCATCGGGCGAACTTCTCGAACGTGGAGGCTGGGAGTAGCAAGTACCTGATGTGCTGTCCCTTGTTGTATATGGGCGCGTTCCATAGCCACGGAGTGAATATAAGGAATAGGAAAAAGAATGCCGTAACGGTGACGAACGCAGCATTTTGGTTAGTGGCCGTGTCTGTGAGGTGGGCGAACTTGTCTTCCAGTATATCCGTTGGGACGGTCTGTAGCAAGGTGGCGTTTTCCGAATATACTTTGAGGCAAGACACCGTGAGAATGACAGAGAGTAACAAGTAGCCTGCGGCGAGGGTGACGAGGCAACGTGTACGCCGGGCTACCCAGTCTTCGCGGAGTAAGGCCGCGAAGCGTTTGCGGTCGAAACAAGAACGGTTCATAAGCTTAATGTTTGGGGCATTTGACATAAGTGAGGTCGGTTTTGAGGATATGGCGGTAGGCCATGTACCAGTTGAGGACGGTGCACAGCAGGAAGAAGGCATTCACAATAACGGGGCGGATGAGCCAAAGGTTGAAGGTTTCTCCCAGGGCGTAGCGCGAATGTGCGAGGGCGAAAGGCACGAGGACGATGAGCAGGAGGACGGCGGTGCGCACGCCTGCCCGTTTCGTTTCTGAGGTGCAGATGAAAACGGACTGCGCCCAAAGCATCAGGTTGAGTAGGGTAAGCAACCAGTATGGGTGCACTCTGCCGTTCCAATACTCTGCGTATGGCAGCAGGTGGGCATAGTCCACTTGCGGGACGATGAGGCTGCAAAGCCCCACACGTGTGAAGTCGGCGGCGACGAATACCGTACAGTAGGTCAACAGGGCGAGTGGGACGGCATAGAGCCAACGGAGCAGAAATTGCTCGAAGGCCGACACGGGAAAGGTAAGCGTGCGGGCAGCCTGGGACGTGGTCTGCAATGCCCTTTGTGTCTGGCGTGCAGTGCCGACAAGGTAGAAGGCAAGAATCGGGAAAAACAGGGCACTCACGGAAGTCCAGCTTCCGTCCACGCCTTGGGCGAGGTCGGCCGATATGGCTTTCCATTCTTCCGCGCGTTGGGGACTGACGTAATGGCTGAGGGCATTGGCGCGGAGCGCGCCGTGTATCGTGTAGAAGCCGGAAAACACGGTGAGGACGGCGTAAATCACTACGGCCTGCAATCCCAATGCTTTCTGTCTTTCCGTCCAGTCCCAGCGGCACAAGGCGATAAAACGTTTCCGGTTGAAAAACTGTGAATCCATATCCTTTTATTTTTCAGCATTAAACAAGGGGCAGATGGTTTCCGGGTGTGCCAGAGTGCCGTTGAAAAGTAACTCCAAGTTGATTTCCGAATCCTTGTCTTCCGGATTCGGGAGCATGACGCTGTGCCCGTTGTAGGAGGGGAGGGCATAATAAGCCTCTGAGGTTTCCGCTTCATTGTCGGTCTGCGTGAAATATAATTTATGGCAGATTTCAGTTACCGACGCATCGAGCAGTACGCGGGCGTCATCCAAGATGACCACGTGATCGAGAAGTTGTTCCACATCTTGCACCTGATGGGTGGAAATCACGATACCGCGCGATTCATTCATTTCGCGGATGAGGAGTTTGCGGAATTGGCTTTTGCCGGGGATGTCCAGTCCGTTGGTCGGTTCGTCCATGATGAGCCACGAGGTACGGGTGGCCAAGGCAAAGCAGATGAGTGCCTTTTTCTTTTGTCCCATCGAAAGTTCGCCGAGTTTGATGTCCTCCGGCAGTTCGAACATTTCCAGATTACGGAGCAAGTTGTCATGGTCGAAATGCGGATAGAAAGGAGCGTTGAGGCGGACGTACTTTTTCAGGTTGTAGTCCGGAAGGTCGAATTCTTCGGGGATGAGGAAGAAGTCGCTCAATGTGTCCGGACGGCGCAAGCGTACATCCGTGCCGTTCAGGCAGGCGTGTCCTTCAGACGGTGTAAGGAGTCCGGTCATCAGGTAGAGCAAGGTGGACTTTCCGACTCCGTTTTTCCCTAAAAGCCCGTAAATCTTGCCCTCGTCGAGACGGAGGGAGCAATCGTTTAATACGCGGTTTTTCCGTTTGGAATATCCGAATGAAAGGTGTTCAATGGTCATCATAAGGCAATGTTTTATAAATTAATTAGTGTATTAGTATAATAGTACACTGCAAATATAGGACAACATTGCGGAACGTACAAATAAAAGGCGGAATATTTTTAGGATTTTCTCTTTTTATGCTGTTTTTAACTGAAGATAGGGTGGCATGTTCCCACCTTGGATTGTCTTTGCAATCGCGAAAATAGGATGCGGCTCGGCATAACCAAATCAGAAAACTGCGTTTTCGTTTGTCTCTGCGCTCACCTTTCACTATCTTTGCAAATTCAAGACGCAAAGGAATGGAACAGAAAATAATAACAATCAGCGATGCGCGGTTGCGCGAGGCGGCTGCACAAGGAATGGATGAGTTTTTGCAGGTCTTCATCGACCGTTACCGGGAGGTTATCGGCGGAGAGTTGAATGCCGGGAACATGGGGATGCTCAGTGGGGAACAAATTTCATTGCTTGCCTATGCCCTGTTTCGTGAGGAAGTGATGGACGGAGGATTTATCCAATTGATACACAACGGCTACGGGCCGTTTATTTTCGACAATCCTTTTGCGAAGGCCATGCGGTTGATGGGGGCACATGATTTCTCCAAACTGGTATATAAAGGAAAGAGACTGTATGACAAATACAAGGAAGAACTGACGAAGGACTGTTCGGACGAAGAGTTTATGGCTTTGTTCGAGGCGTATCCGCAGTTTGACGACTTGGACGACGAGTTTGTGGAAATGGAAGAAGAAGTCACGGCTGCATTGGCTTGTTATGTGGATGAACATCTCGAGCTGTTTGCCGAGGTGGTGAAAGAATAAAGAGGGTAAAAGATGGCAGAAAAGAAAAATAAGACCAAATCGGTGAACATCAAGAACAAGCGGGCTTCGTTTGATTTCTTGCTGTTGGACAAATATACGGCCGGCATCGTGCTGACCGGTACGGAAATCAAATCCATCCGGGCGGGTAAGGCCAGTCTGGTGGATACTTTTTGTTTCATCCATAACGGAGAGGTGTGGGTGAAAAACATGTATGTGGCCGAGTATTCGTACGGTTCTTACAATAATCATGCGGCACGGCGCGACCGGAAGCTTTTGCTCAACCGCAAGGAAATCCGGAAGTTGCAGCAGGACATGAAAAGTCCCGGCTTCACATTGGTGCCGACCTTGTTGTTTATCGACGAGAACGGACGTGCCAAAGTGGATGTGTATTTGTGCCGGGGTAAGAAAGAATACGACAAGCGGCAGACGTTGAAGGAAAAGGAAGACCGGCGCGAGATAGACCGGCAGGTAAAAAGGTATTAGAGTTTGAAGGCATGAGGTTGGAAGAGATTGTTAAGGAGAGGATATTGATATTGGATGGTGCCATGGGCACCATGATTCAGCGGTATGGCCTGACGGAGGCTGATTTCCGAGGGGAACGTTTCAGGGATGTGCCGGGATTGATGGCCGGTAACAACGATCTGTTGTCGCTGACGCGTCCCGATGTAATTCGGGATATCCACCGTAAATATCTCGCGGCCGGGGCGGACATTATTGAGACGAATACGTTCAGTTCGCAACGGGTGTCGATGGCGGATTATCATGTGGAAGACTATTGTCGTGAAATCAATCTGGCGGCTTGCCGGATAGCCCGTGAGCTTGCGGATGAGTTTACGGCCCGCAATCCCGAAAAACCGCGTTTCGTGGCCGGTTCGGTGGGACCGACCAACAAAACCTGTTCGATGAGTCCCGATGTGAACAATCCGGCATACCGCGCCCTGACTTTCGACGAATTGGTGGCTGCCTATCGGGAACAGATGGAAGCCTTGCTCGAAGGCGGTGTGGATGCCTTGCTCATCGAAACTATTTTCGACACGCTGAATGCCAAGGCTGCTATTTATGCGGCAGAAGCATCCATGCAAACCGCCGGACGCAGGATACCGCTCATGTTGTCGGTTACGGTGTCGGATAAGAGCGGACGTACGCTTTCCGGCCAGACGATGGAGGCCTTCTTGACTTCTGTGGCTCATGCCGATATTTTTTCCTTGGGACTGAACTGTTCTTTCGGGGCGCACGACCTGATTCCCTTCCTACAAGTTTTGGCTCACCGTTCACCTTATTATATATCAGTCTATCCGAACGCAGGACTGCCCAACAGCATGGGAGAGTACGACCAGACTCCCGACCAGATGGCAGAAGAAATGAAATTCTTTGTGGACGAAGGTTGGGTGAATATCATCGGAGGCTGTTGCGGTACGACGGACGAGTATATCGCCCGTTTTCCGGCCTTGGTGAAGCAAGGGCGTCCGCATGTGCCGGCCGGAAAGGCAGAGGCCTTGTGTCTGAGCGGTTTGGAACAGTTTGAACTGACGCCTGAAGTGCGGTTCGTCAATGTGGGCGAACGTTGCAATGTGGCCGGTTCGCGCAAATTCCTGAGGTTGGTCAAAGAGAAAAACTACGAAGAGGCTTTGGAAATCGCCCGCAAGCAAGTGGAGGATGGTGCCTTGGTCATCGACATCAACATGGACGACGGGCTTCTCGATGCCCGGCAGGAGATGGTGACGTTCCTGAACCTGTTGGCCTCCGAGCCGGAGATTTCCCGCGTGCCCGTCATGATAGATTCTTCCAAATGGGACGTGATTACAGCCGGACTGAAATGCGTGCAGGGCAAGAGCATCGTCAATTCTATCTCATTGAAAGAAGGAGAGGAGGTATTCTTGGCCCATGCTCGGGAGGTGAAACGCCTTGGGGCGGCCGTCATCGTGATGGCCTTTGATGAAAAGGGGCAGGCCGATACTTATGAACGCAAGATAGAAGTCTGCGCACGGGCTTACCGTTTGTTGGTGGACGAGGTCGGTTTCAATCCCTATGACATCATATTCGACCCGAACGTGCTGGCCATAGCCACGGGAATGGAGGAACATGACAACTATGCTGTGGACTTTATCCGTGCTGCGGGATGGATTCGCCGTAACCTCCCCGGGGCGCATGTAAGTGGCGGGGTGAGCAACCTTTCTTTCTCTTTCCGGGGCAACAACTATATCCGCGAGGCCATGCACGCCGTGTTCCTCTACCATGCCTGCTGTGAGGGGATGGACATGGGCATCGTCAATCCCGCCACGTCGGTGATGTATGGCGATATTCCGTCCGACATCCTGACGGTCATAGAAGACGTAGTGCTCAACCGTCGGCCTGACGCTGCGGAACGGTTGATTGAGTTGGCCGATAAGCTGAAAGCAGAGGCCGAAGCGGCCAAGGCCGGACAGCCCGGTGCGGGAGGCGGTGGGGTGTCTGCGAAAGATGCCTGGCGCGGCGGCAGTGTGGAGGAACGTTTGCAGCATGCTTTGGTGAAAGGTATAGATTCCTATTTGCAGGAAGATTTGGAGGAGGCTGCACAGTCTTATCCGCATGCCGTAGACATCATCGAAGGGCCGCTCATGAAGGGGATGAACACTGTGGGCGAGTTGTTCGGAGCCGGTAAGATGTTCTTGCCGCAGGTCGTGAAGACTGCCCGTACGATGAAGAAAGCCGTGGGCATCCTGCAACCCCGTATCGAGGCCGAGAAAAAAGAGGGGGCAGCGCGTGCGGGATTGGTCTTGGTGGCTACGGTGAAGGGAGATGTGCATGACATCGGGAAAAATATCGTATCGGTGGTCATGGCCTGCAACAACTATGAGATAGTGGATTTGGGGGTCATGACACCGGCAGAAGAGATTGTGGCAAAAGCCAAGGAACTGCATCCCGACATCATCGGTCTGAGCGGCCTGATTACGCCGAGTCTGGAAGAAATGGTGCATGTGGTGGGCGAATTGAAGCGGGCCGGGCTGTCCATTCCGGTCATGATCGGCGGGGCCACGACCAGCCGTTTGCATACGGCATTGAAGATAGCTCCTGTGTACGACGGGCCGGTCATTTGGATGAAGGATGCTTCGCAGAACGCGCTGACGGCAGCCCGTTTCCTGAATCCCGACACGGAGGGAGAGGCTTTCCGCGAGTTACGCGAAGAGCAGGAACGTTTGCGTGAAAGTGCCGGAACGCGGCGTGTAGAGACCGTCTCGATAGAGGAAGCCCGGCAGAAAAAACTGAATCTGTTTTAATACTGTTTTTCGTAAGATATGAAACGCTATACCACTTATATTTTTGATTTCGACTATACCTTGGTCGATTCTTCACGGGGCATTGTGACTTGTTTCCGTCATGTGCTCGGCAACCACGGGCACACCGGAGTGACGGATACAGAAATCAAGCGTACCATCGGGAAGACGTTGGAAGAATCTTTTTCCATCCTGACGGGAATTACCGAGGCCGGGACGTTGGCGGATTACAAACGTGAATATGTGAAGGCCGCCGATGTCCACATGACTGCCAATACCTTCTTTTTCCCGGAGACGATAGAGGTTTTGGAAGCTTTGAAAAGCGAAGGAGCCGTGTTAGGTATCGTGTCCACCAAATTCCGTTACCGCATCCTCGACTTGTTTGAAAAAACAGGGCATGACGGCCTTGTGGATTTCATCGTGGGCGGAGAGGATGTGAAAGCGGCCAAACCGGATCCCGAAGGGTTGCTGTTGGCCATCGGACGTGCTTCCGGTGGCGGGAAATCCGAGGTACTGTATGTTGGGGACAGTGTGGTGGATGCCGCAACGGCACAGGCCGCCGGTACGGATTTTTCCGGTGTATTGCATGGCATGACCACACGTGAGGAATTGGAGGCTTATCCCCACGTGGCTATCGTGGACGACCTTCGGGGTATCCTGCCCGTCTCGGTCTGATGTTTTTTGCACAGTATAAAGTTCCTTCACCTTAACTGTTTGTGTTTCAGAATTTATGAATATGCACACATCGCGTGCCGTGAACCTCCGGTGAAGGCTCTTGTCGAAGAAGTTTCACCGCAACAGATTGGTTTACAGCATGTATGAAGGATGCGAACCCTTTTCCCGTTTAAATACTTGTACGTAGGGGAGGGAAGTTTGTATGTTGTCGTTGTCCGCTTAAAAGGCTTCCGTCAACCGGAAAATCGTTTGCCACAGAATGGAAAATCATTCTCAGGAGAACGAAAAATCGCTTGCAGGAGATTGAAAAATCGTTTGGCGCAGAACTGAAACGAACGAAAAAACAGGGTAACTGTTCTCTGTTTTTATATTTTTTGTATCTTTGCCATAGTAGTAATCATGGAAGGAAAGTAACTATGGAAGAAAATACTGAAAAAGCAATGGAACCGACGAAGAAAAAAAGTAAGGTGGAAGAAATCTTGGAAGCGGACAGGAAAAATCCTCCGAAGAGAGTAAATAAGACGTGGGAGGCCATGATGCGGTTGAAGGGCAGTCTGATAGTGAACGACCCTAAATTCTTGTTGTAAAGTATGAGGGTGCTTATCGACACCAACATTTTTGTATATATGGCTACAGACCCTGATTATTTGAGTCGGGATGTATTGTCGCTTTTACATGAGCCGGACACTCTGATTTACATCAGTGCGGAATCGGTGCGTGAACTTGTAGTGGCCTACCGCAACAAGGGATTGTGCTCCAAACGTTGGAAATCGGCGGAAGAAATGGTGGCGGCCATTGAAGATGAGTTTTATGTCAAAATACTACCTTTGAAAAAGGAGCACATGATGACTTATGCCCACTTGGAAACCAATGAGGCGCAAGGGCATAAAGACCCTTCTGACCACGTAATCATCGCCCATGCCATCACCGAACATCTGCCGCTCATATCGAGCGACACACGCTTTTGGTTCTATCGTAGTCAAGGACTTGACTTGATTTTCAACAAGAAGTAGTCCTTTGTTTCATAATGGTGCTCGTAAATATGAACGGCGGCCGTAATCCTAAGAGATTACGGCCGCCGTTCATATAAGTTATGGCTTTTTAGCCCTTGATGCGTCTTTTGTAGTCCACCATTTTTATGGCCGTTACGGCACATTCGTCGCCTTTGTTTCCCAAAATGCCTCCTGCACGGTCTTGCGCCTGTTGCAAGTTGTTGCAAGTGAGCAGACCGTAGATGACAGGCACGTCGTCAGTCGTGTTCAGTTCAGCTAATCCTTGGGTTGCTCCCTCACAGATGTAATCGAAGTGAGGGGTGTCGCCGCGAATCACGCAACCGATGGCTATCACGGCATCCACCTTACCGCTTTTTGCCATTTGAGCGGCACCGAATACCAATTCAAAACTGCCCGGCACGGTCATGACCAGAATATCTTCTTCGCTGACTCCATGTTTGAGCAAGGTGGTTTGCGCACCTTCCAACAACGGACCGGTGATGTGGTGATTCCATTCGCTGACCACAATGCCGAAGCGCATGCCTTTGGCAGAGGGGACGGACTTGGGGTCGTATTCTGACAAGTTATGTAAATTCGTTGCCATTTTCGCTTTGTGCTTATAGGACTTTATTCGCTTACGCGTTCGATATATTTGTCGATTTCGGCATACTGCATAGAGTTCACATACTTGGTTTTGATCTCTTTGTAGCATTCCAAAGCCTTGTCTTTCTTTCCTTGCGATTCGAAAATCTCACCGGCCTGAATCAGATAGAGCGGGCTGAGGCTGTTATTGTCTGCCTTTTTGGCTGCTTCCAATAAAGTGGAAGTCGCTTTGTCTAATTGGTCCAATTCTGCATAGCAGTTGCCCAATGCACCGATGGCGGCAGGAGACACCATGGCGTCGCCGCAATTCTTGAAATCTTCCAGACGGGTAACAGCTTCCTGATATTTACCCAATTTGGCATAACTTAATCCGGCATAGAGCTGTGCCAGATTGCCGGCTTTCGTGCTTCCGTAGTCGTTTGCGATTTTCAAGAAACCGGGAAAGCCTTGTCCGTCACCGTTCAACGCCTTTTCGTAGTTGTCCGAAGCAAAATATTGCTGTCCTTTGAACATCAGTTCATTGGCTTTGGCCTCGCGCGGTTCGCTTACGAAACTCCGATAGAGGAAGTATCCGCCTACCAATACGACGATGGCGATGAAAACGTACATAATAGGCTTCTTGTATTTGTCGATGAAAGCCTCGGAAGAAATCAAAGTCTGTTCCACGTTGAGTGAATCATGCTGTGTCTTTTTGTTCGTCATTTTATTTGATGGTTTTATTATTATTTCCTGTTTTTCGTCCCGTAGTGCATGGTACGGGAATAAAGCGGAGCAAAAGTAGCGAATTTCTCCCGTTTGATGAAATTTATAGGCTATTATTTTTAGGATTCGGGGGATAAACCTTAATTTTGCAGGGTGATTTAACGGGAAAACCTACGGATGATACTGAAAAAAATTTCTGTCTTGAATTATAAGAACATAGCGCAGGTCGAGTTGGCCTTCTCTCCGAAGATGAATTGTTTCATCGGGCATAACGGTGAAGGAAAAACCAATTTGCTGGACGCTGTGTATTTTCTTTCCTTTTGTAAGAGTGCGACCAATTCCGTAGATTCCCAGAATATCCGGCACGGTGAAGACTTCTTCATGTTGCAGGGGGAGTACGAACATGAGTCGGGAGAGCCGGAAGAGGTATATTGCGGATTGAAACGTAAACAGAAAAAACGTTTTAAACGTAATAAGAAAGAGTATAAAAGATTGTCGGAGCATATCGGGTTGGTGCCGGTAGTGCTTGTTTCTCCGGCCGATGCCGATTTGATTTCGGGGGGAAGTGAGGAGCGGCGCCGCTTTATGGACATGGTGATCGTGCAATATGACCATGAATATCTCGACGCGTTAGTACGTTACAACAAGGCTTTGCAACAGAGGAACGTATTGTTGAAACAGGAGGAAGAACCCGACGAAGCCTTGATGGGGCTATGGGAAGAAATGATGGCTCAGGAAGGGGAGAAGATATACGAGAAGCGAAAGGCTTACGTGGAGGAATTCATTCCGGTGTTTCAGGATTTCTATGCGCGGATTTCCCGTGGAAAAGAGCGTGTGGGACTGCGTTATATTTCGCATGGCCAGCGTGGGGAACTGCTGGATGTCATTCGTCGCGACCGTGCCAAGGACCGGATTATGGGGTATTCCCTGCATGGTGTCCATAAGGATGATTTGGAGATGACCTTGGGAGAGTTCCCGATAAAACGGGAGGGTTCTCAGGGGCAGAACAAAACCTATTTGATTGCTTTGAAGTTGGCGCAGTTTGATTTTTTGCGCCGTACGGGAAGCCGTACCACTCCTTTATTGTTGCTGGACGATATTTTCGACAAGTTGGATGCCGACCGCGTGGAGCAGATTGTCAAATTGGTTTCCGGCGAACAGTTCGGGCAAATCTTCGTGACGGATACCAATCGTGACCATCTGGACCGTATTTTGGAGAAGACGGACGAAGACTACAAGCTCTTTTATGTGGAAAACGGGGAAATCAAAGCATGAGACGGAACAAGGCGGAATGCATAGGCGACATCATCCGGCAATATCTTCGGCAGGAAGGGTTGGAGACACCGTTGAATGAGACCCGGATGGCGGCGGCTTGGTCCGAAGTGATGGGGCAGGCTATTGCCCGGTACACTGGGGATGTTTTCGTGAAAAACCAGGTGTTGTACGTCCATTTAAAGTCGCCTGCTCTCAAAGCCAATCTGATGATGGGACGGGAAGCATTGGTGCGCAAACTGAATGAATACGTGGGAGCGCAAGTCATTCAGAGTATTGTGTTCCGTTGACAAAGACTCAAAGAATCTCGTCCATAGGGATGTCGTGAGGCTCTGTAGGAACATGCTCTACCCGCTGGAAATCGAAGCAAACTCCTATTTTATATATATTGTAATGTTGCAACCGCGTCAGTAAGCGGTCGTAAAAACCTTGTCCGCGTCCCAAGCGATTCCCTTCTGCATCGAAGGCCACTCCCGGGATGACGGCTAAATCAATGGAAGTGTAATCGGTGAAAACCTCTCCCGTAGATTCCTGAATGCCGAAAGCCCCCGTTTCGAGGTGGTCCTCAGCAGCATAACGGTGCAATTCTATATCTTTTCCTTTTACGGTTGGGAGTAATATACACTTGCGCAAACTCCAGTAGCGTACGAAATCTTGCGTATCCACTTCATCCGGCAATGAGTGGTATAGCAATATGGTACGTGCCGCGATAAAGCGCGGATGAACCGCCAAACGTCTCAAAATAGGACCTGAAAGATCGAGTATGGCAGCCCGTGAGGTCTCTTTCTTATTCTGGGCGATAAGCGTCCTTAGTTCTTTTTTATCCATAAGCATAGTCAAAACTCGGGAAAGCTACGGTATCGCAGGATGCCATAGCTTTCCCGATAAATTTTTATTTTTTATTTTCTGAGGGTGCCTTTTGAGGAGCTTCCGGAAAAGCTTTTCCTTCCTCCAGAACCTTAATTGCACGTTCTACTACAGCGTCATCGCTGTTGATGAATTCGTAGAATTGTTCTGTTTCCTTTACGTTATTGATGATAGAGGCGTAGAGGCTTTTTCTGAAAAGTTTACGTGACTTGTAGAGCATCAGGTTGCGCCGGCGTAATCCTCTGTGTTGGGCGAAGTCGGCAAATTTGCCGACTATATTTTGCCGGTCCAGATAACGGACGAGCTCTTCGTTCGTTTCCAGTTCGTTCAATTCCTGACGATGGCTGTCGGCGAAGTTGAACGCATACTGGTATATCAATCCGCTTATTAATGCTTCTTTGTAGTATGAAGTCACGTCGGAAGTGTCTTCGGGTACGAAGATGTCCGGCATGATACCTCCGCTACCGTATACCGTGCGTCCCAAGCGTGTCTTGAATTGAGGGCCGCTCTGCTTGATGCTGTCCTGCGAGAAGAACTCTCCACGTTCGTAACGTTCTATCAGGTCGTTTTCATATTCCTCTCCGTGTCCTTTTTCGTAAGGCTTTTGGATGCACCGTCCCGAAGGTGTGTAATACCGTGCGATGGTCAGGCGAATCATGCTGCCGTCACGGAATTCTATGGGTTGCTGTACCAATCCTTTCCCATACGTACGGCGGCCTATGATTGTTCCCCTGTCATTGTCTTGTATGGCACCGGCGAAGATTTCGCTGGCCGATGCCGCCCCCTCGTTGACCAATACCGTCAGGGGAAGATTGGGGAAGGCTCCGCGCCCGTCGCTTTTGTATTCTTCACGAGGAAATTTGCGTCCCTCCGTGTAGAGAATCAAACGGTTCTTGGGTAAGAAGATGTTGGCCATTTGTATGGCGGTCTGCATGATTCCCCCTGTGTTATCACGCAGGTCTATGACCAGGTTTTTAAAGCCTTTTTGATTCAGTTCGGCCAAAGCGACCAATAACTCGGGGTAGGTTGTTTCGCTGAAACTTTTGATTTTGACATATCCGGTTTCGGGGGTAAGCATGTAAGTAGCTTCTATGCTGTGTACCGGAATGTCACCTCGTGTGATGGTGTAGTAGAGGGGCTTCTTCTCTCCCATGCGCTGGATGCCTAATTTTACTTTGGTTCCTTTTTTGCCTTTCATGAGTTTCATGCAGTCTTCGGCCGTGATTTCTTTGGCCGTGATGTCTTTTCCGTCCACATTGACAATACGGTCTCCTGCCAGCAATCCTACCTTTTCAGAAGGCCCGCCTTTAATGACACTGATGATACGTGCCGTATCGTTTTGTTTGGTGAATGATACCCCGATACCGGAGAAACTTCCTTTCAGGCTTTCCACCGAGGCTTCCGCGTCTTTGGCTCGGATGTAGCCCGAGTGCGGATCCAGTTCCGCCAATATGCGGGGCATGGCTTGCTCCACGAGTTCGGTCATATTGACCGTGTCTACATATTGGTCGTCGATGATACGCAACAAGTCGTTCACCTTGTTACTGTTCGTATTGATGATGTTCAGCCGGTTTCCCGAGAAATGGTTGGCATAGAACGTTCCTATCAATATTCCTGCCACAAGGCATAATGCCAATAGGATAGGCGTAAATCGCGATGAACTATTCTGATTCATAAATACATGTTTTTTTAAAGTTCTTCTGTCGGAGTGTCCAATGGTAGGTAATGTACTTCTATACCGGCTCTTTGGAGCAGGTCGATACCGTCTGTCAGCCGGTATTGTCGGGCATAAAAAACCTTCTTGATGCCGGACTGTATGATAAGCTTGGAGCATTCGATACAAGGAGCGTCTGTGACGTACAAGGTGGCTCCTTCGCTGTTGTTTCCAGACCGTGCGATCTTGGTGATGGCATTGGCTTCGGCATGCAGTACGTAGGGCTTGGTCAGATGGTTTTCGTCTTCGCACACGTTTTCGAATCCTGCCGGTGTGCCGTTGTAGCCATCGGAAATAATCATTTTGTCTTTCACGATGAGGGCTCCTACTTTGCGTCGTTCACAGTAACTGTTTTCTGCCCATATCCGGGCCATACGCAAATAGCGCAGGTCCAATTCATGCTTTTTTTCTTCCGGAGTTTTCATGTTTCTCTCAAGCTTTGTTTATGGGTTTGATGCCGTTTCGTTTTAGCAGGGCGTCTATGGTGGGGGCTTGTCCGCGGAACCGTTTATATAATGTCATAGGAGGTTCCGTGCCTCCCTTCGACAGGATATTGTCGCGGAAACTTTGTGCCACCTCCCGGTTGAATATACCTTTTTCCTTGAACAGGGAGAAGGCGTCCGCATCCAGGACTTCCGCCCATTTGTAACTGTAATATCCGGCTGCATAGCCTCCGGACATGATATGTCCGAACTGTACGCTCATACAGGTCTCTTCCGGTTGCGGCAACAACTGTGCCGCTTCCCACGCGCGTTTTTCAAACGAAAGCACGTCTTCCTCGAAAGGTTTGTCCTGCGTATAATAAGCCATGTCCAACAGACCGAAACTGACCTGACGGATACAGGCGTATGCCGCGTTGAAATTGCGACTCTTGATAATCCGGTCGATAAGCTCTTCCGGAAGCGGTTCACCCGTCTGGTAGTGTTGGGCAAAGGTATTTAAAAAATCGCGTTCTACGGCAAAATTTTCCATAATTTGTGACGGAAGTTCCACAAAATCCCAATAGACACTCGTACCGCTGAGGCTTTCGAAGCGTGTATTGGCGAATATGCCGTGTAAGGCATGTCCGAATTCGTGTAGGAATGTTTCTACCTCTCCTAAAGTGAGTAAGGCCGGTTTGCTCTCTGTCGGCTTGGTCAGGTTCATGGTGACGGACACATGAGGACGATGATTGACGCCTTCCTCGTCTATCCACTGGTCTTTGTAGGAAGTCATCCAGGCACCGCTTTGTTTGCCTTTCCGGGGATGGAAATCCGTGTACAATACGGCTAAGAAAGTTCCGTCTTTGTCAAACACTTCGTATGCCGTCACGTCCGGATGGTATACCGGAATGTCGGTATTCTCCTTGAAGGTGATACCGTACAGGCGGGAAGCCAGTCCGAAGACGCCTTGTTTGACGCGTGACAGTTCGAAATACGGGCGTAGCATTTCGGCATCCAGATTGTACTTCTCCAGTTGTAATTTATGGGCATAATAACCGAAATCCCAAGGTTGCAGGACGAAATCCTCTCCTTCTTTTTCACGGGCCTTTCTCTCCACTTCTTTCACTTCTTCCCGTGCCGTGGGCAGGTAAGCTTCCAACAAGTCGTTCAACAGTTGGTAAACATTCCGGCTGTTTTCCGCCATACGTTTTTTCAATACGAAGTCGGCGTAGGTGGGGTAGCCCAACAGTTGTGCCCGTTCGCGTCGCAGGTTGACGATACGCTTGACGATTTCAAGGTTGTTGTATTCGTTGTCGTGCGTGCAGATGGTATTCCGTGCCATATACATTTTCCGGCGGAGTTCCCGATTGTCGGCGTAGGTCATGAACGGATTGTAGCTCGGGGCGTGCAGGGTGAAGACCCATCCCTCCAAATCCTTTTCTTTGGCAGCCAATGCGGCAGCTTCGACAGCAGATTCCGGAAGGCCGGCCAAATCCTTTTCGTCTGTCAGGTGGAGTTGGAATTTATTGGTTTCTTTCAGATTATTCTGTGAGAACTGCAAAGTCAACTGGCTCAGTTCCTTGCTGAGTGCACGGAACTTTTCTTTGTCCTCGGCCGGAAGGTTAGCCCCGTTGCGTATGAAGCCGTCGTAACTCTTGTCTAAAAGCATTTGTTCTTCAGGCGTCAATTCACGGTGGTTTTCGTACACGGCCTTTATCCGGGCGAACAGTTTCTCGTTCAGCAGGATGTTGTTGGCATGTTCCGTCAATATCGGTGACATTTTCTGTGCCAACTCGTCCATCTCGTCGTTGGTTTCTGCACTCAGCAGGTTGAAGAACACATTGCTCACCCGGCTCAGCAGGTTGTCGGGGACGCTGAATGATATGGTGTTGTCGAACGTAGGCGGTTCCGGATTTTGGATGATGGTGTCCGTCAGTTCGTCATCTTGCCGTATGCCTTCCATGAAAGCCGGTTCGTAATCTTCGAGGTGTATCCGGTCGAAAGGTGCCGTGTCGTGAGGCGTTCCGTAAGAAGAGCTGAAAAACGGATTTTTTCTTTCTTCGGTTTGGTTTTCTTGTATGATGTCCATGTCGATATTTGTATTTTTTAGAAGGCCTGAATCAATTTCTCCAAGGCCGGTATGATAATTTTCCTTCTTTTTAATAAGACTAAGTTTTCTTTTTGTAAACGGTTCAGAGCGCGTGACACGTTCATGCGTGGTTCATTGATTTGCAATCCGAGGTCTTCCATGCTGATTTCCAAAATCTTTTCTCCGGCGGGGTATACGCTGCGGGAGTGAATGAAATTGACGATACGTTTCTCCGTATTCCCTGAAAGGTTATGCCATAGCCATCTTCCCTGACGGTAGATATAGGTGGACAAGAGGTTGATCATGTTAAGCCGGAATACCTCGAAACGGCTGAACAACAAGGTTACCCCGTCTTTGGGAATGATTAGGGCGCGTATGTCTGTCTGTGCCGTATAAGTATGCGTGTAGCGTGGAGTAATGCCGTACAGAGCTTCCGGTTGTAGAGCTACCGGTGACTGTAGCCGTTCGTAGAATGCGAAACGGTTGTTGTCCGACCGAGTACGCATCCCGATGGTACCACGGAAGGCCAGTATCAACTGTCGGCAGGGGTGGTCCTGTTCTGCCAGGTTCTCTCCTTCGGCATATTGGACGATCCGGTGAGGGACAGACGTGGAAAATTGTGTCAATTCACTTTTTCCGATGCCTTGAAACAAGGGGAGGGCGGTCAAAGTGTCCAATGTAAAGTTTTCCATATCTGTCTGTTTTATCGGTCCATCATCGTTTGGAGGGCCGGGGTTGTGTACACTTGGTTCTTCCCTTTCTCGTCCGCATAGATAAGGTAAGCTTGTATGTCGGGAGTGGACTGCAATATCTTTTTAGCCTGTTCCAATCCCAAAACCATGAATGCCGTAGCGTATGCGTCGGCGGTAGCGCAGTCTTTGGCCAGTACGGTGGACGACAGAATGGAATGCTGTACAGGATAACCTGTGTGCGGGTCTATGGTATGTGCATACTTTTTTCCATCTTTGTAGTAGAAGTTACGGTAATTTCCGGAAGTGGCAATACCGAGGTCCGTGACGTTCAATATGGTTTGGATTTCATTGTTGACATTCAATGAGTCGTCTATGGGTTTATTGATGCCCACTTTCCATTTTTGTTCTTTTGGACTGAGACCTTTCACCACGATTTCCCCTCCGATTTCAATCATGTAGTTCCGGATGCCTTTACGGTCGAACAGGCGGGCTACCGCATCGCTGCCGTATCCTTTGGCAATGGCACTGCAATCCAATATTACCCGAGGATCCTGTTTCACAATCTTTCCGTTTTCCAAAGCTACCTTTTCAAATCCTACGAACGAAAGAATGCTGTCGATTTGTGCAGGAGTAAGGTCCTGCCCGTTTTTGAAGCCGAATCCCCAGGCATTGACCAACGGTGCGACGGTTATGTCGAATGCGCCGTAGGTATGTTCGCTGATGGTTTTGGCCAGTTGGAATACGTGGACGAACATGCTGTCCGGGGTAACTTCCTCATTCCGGTTGATTCGGCTAATGACCGATTCTTTATTGAAGGGAGAGAGAGAGACATCCACTTTTCGTAATTCGGCTTCGATTTCCTTTTGCAGACTCGAATCGCATTGGTAGGTTACGTGGTAAAACGTGCCGAAAATGGCTCCTTCTTCCCGTTGGAAAGGAATGTTGGAGTGTGGGCTGCGTATGGCATATATCGTGCCGATAACCAGCAGGATGAGAAAAGGCAGTTGCCAGCGTAGTTTTTTTCTTTTATCGTTCATGAGCATAAACCTAAATGTTCTATAATGATTTTAATACCGATACCTATCAGGATAAGACCTCCGATGGGGGCTATGGAGCATGGTATCTTGCGTCCGATGAATATGCCTGTTCCCAATCCGGCTATGGTAAGGGCAGACGAGATGGCGGCAATGAGGACGGCCGGAATAGCGATGGTGTCCCAACTGCTGCCTATTTGCATAAAAGCCATGGAAACCCCTACGGCCATGGCATCTATGCTTGTGGCTACGGCCAGTGTCAGGATGACTTTATAACTTAGCGGGTCGAATTTGGTTTCTTCTTTTTTTCCGAAGCCTTCCCGCATCATCTGGATGCCGATGGCAGAGAGCAATCCGAAAGCAATCCAATGGTCTATGGGAGCCAGAATACGGCTGAAGAGCGTGCTGACATACCAGCCGGCCAAGACCATTGCTCCCTGAAAGAGGCCGAACGAAAGAATCATGGTCAGCATGGGTCGCAAGACGATGTGCTTGACGATTGCGCCCGAGGTGATGCTTACGGCAAAGCAATCCATGGCGAGTGCCAGTCCTAACAATATAGCCTCTGTGATGTACATGTTTGCATGTTTTTGCCTGGGTTTAAATGTCGAATATGATGTTGAAAGTACCGCCGATACATGAATTGCCGTATTTACCGAAACCGGGCACATACCACGGAGAACCTTGCGGAGCCTCGCTGTGGCTCATACGGATTTTATAGCGTACGTTCCATCCTAAGTGGAAAATTTTCCATATTCGTGTTTCTATGCCGAAGACGATTTCTCCCCAATGGGAATTGGCCGAAAGCCCGTTGAATACGAACGGGACTTCGTTTCCCCACACCGGATCGGCGAATCCCGGAGAACTTATATCGTATTTGAAAGACGTGAAAGCATAACGTATGCCTAAATACAACCGATTGCCCGTGTACCACTTTTTAGTAAAGTTGTAGTCCATACCGATGCGGAAATAAGGTGCCTTGGTTTTGTAGGTATTGCCTGTTTCCTCACCCTCACAGTTGCTTTCCCCATATCCCAATTCAAAAACCGGAAAATATTTCTCCTTGAAATTCAAGTGTGCGGCCACTTCCATTTGCGAGTAATCCGAATTGAGGGATTTCATAACAACGCCTACGAGGTCGCCCGACAGAGCCACACCTCCGAATACGGGAGCTTCTTTCTTCGTCAGGTCTTCTACGGTTTGCTGGGCCTTCTCGCTTTCGGTCTGTTGGGCGTACGAAGCGAAAGGAAGAAGCAAGCTAATTACCGCTACGGAAATATATTTTGAAATTTTCGGATACATTATAATTGATGTTCGGATTTACAATCGAAACGGAGTCTACAAGCAGTCGGGTCCAGCGAACGGCGGTCACATGGTGGAACATCGAAGCCGGACAGGTAGGGGATTCGTAATGCGGAATATTTTCTTTGTCAATCCAAATGGTGTCTCTCCGTGTACGGCTCGTCGTATCAGTAAAGTGAAAGATGAGCGTGTCGGTTGCTGCACTGTAACTTACCGGAAGTTCCACCTCACTTCCTCGTACCAGACGGTTAATCAAAATGGAATCCGTTCCGGCAGCCGTGATCGTCAGTGTGTCCAACACTTGGATTTTGCTTTCCCCTTCATCCGTGGCGGCATAGAATCCATACGTACTGTAAACGATATTGTTTATCGGACAGTCGGTAGATTCGCAGGCCGCGACAGCAATGAAAACACCGATGCAAACCAGTGTGCGGGTTATACCTTTTAGTTTCTTCATCTTCAAAAGATGTAATCTTTATATTTCTTTTTCAATCAAGTAGTTGTTACGTTCCGGCGAATTGCGGCTGATGAGTTCTCCCAAGAAGCCGGTCAGGAAAAGTTGCGTGCCCAGTATCATTGTGGTCAGGGCGATATAAAAGTATGGTGAGTCGGTAATCAGACGGTAGGAGTTTCCGCAATACATATCGTACAGTTTGTTGACCCCGATGACGCCGGCTGCGATAAAACCCAGAATGAACATGATGGAACCTAAAAAGCCGAAGATGTGCATCGGTTTAACCCCGAATTTAGACAGGAACCAAAGGGAAATCAGATCCAGATAACCGTTGAAGAAGCGGTTCAGGCCGCCGAATTTGGTCTTGCCGTACTTGCGTGCCTGATGGTGTACCACCTTTTCCCCTATTTTATCGAAGCCGGCGTTCTTGGCCAGATAAGGAATATAACGGTGCATTTCCCCATAGACTTCAATGCTTTTCACGACTTCCTTGCGGTAAGCTTTCAATCCGCAGTTGAAATCGTGCAGGTTTTTGATACCACTGACCTTGCGTGCGGTGGCGTTGAACAGTTTGGTAGGGATCGTTTTAGACAACGGGTCATATCGTTTTTGCTTGTATCCCGACACCAAATCGAATCCGTCTGTCACAATCATACGGTAAAGTTCCGGTATCTCGTCGGGGGAGTCTTGAAGGTCGGCGTCCATGGTAATGACCACGTCGCCCTCCGCTTTCTTGAAGCCGCAATATAAGGCGGGGCTTTTTCCATAGTTACGGCGGAATTTGATGCCTTTCACGCAACTATGCTTTTCCTGCAAGTCTTCAATCAGTAGCCAAGAACGGTCGGTGCTGCCGTCATTGACGAAAATGACTTCGTATGTGAAGCCGTGTGCATTCATTACGCGTTCAATCCATGAATATAATTCCGGAATGGATTCTTCTTCATTGAAGAGAGGAATTACGACTGAAATATCCATATTTATCGGTTTTGACTGTGAGTCGTACGGCTCTTTCCGCTCAATCCGATCCACGCGGTGGGGATGGCCAGCAGGAAGCCGAACATGAGATTATATACTAAGAATTCGAAAGTCAGTTGTATGGGAGAGATACTTTTAAGTAGGTCTATGACTTGGCGGCTGACTTCGGCCGCGTCCTCTCCTGGCATCATGCTTTGCATCATGGCTACAGCTTCGGGCTGTTGCATGATGGTGGAATAAGTTTGGAGGAGCAATCCGTTGTCGATGTAGCGGAAATAAACAAACTGGGCAACTGCCATGAGCAAGGAGGCATACATGAAAATCAGCGTCGCCATCCACCACGACTGGCCGAAACGAAGGGGAAACACTTCACCTCTGAACTTCCGTATCAGGAAACCGGCTGTCACCACGGACAACAATCCGATGATGAGCCCCACGTTGCCTACGAGCGGACGGGTCAGCCCGATAATATAAAAAGCAAAACTGACAATCCACATCAGACCCACCACGGCACCGTATTGGGCGGCAAAAGCACGGAGTTGCTTGTAGCTTATTGCATTCATTATGATATATATTACATATTAGCGTGCAAAAATACGAAAAATTAGCGGAATACAGTGAACTAAACTTCTTTATTTTTGTAAAATCTAAGCGGTTGAAAATGAGTTTTATTTCAGGAGTGCATTAAAAAAGTATATACTAATGTTTGGAACGGAAAGAAAAAGTTCCTACCTTTGCAACCGCAAACGGGAAAGTCCTGTACGGCCAGCTCCCTTCGAATCCCCCAGGGCTTGATCGCAGCAAGGGTAGTTGGTTGTAGCGGCGCGATGCAGTAAGCTTTCCCACCCGCCTCTTTAGCTCAGTTGGCCAGAGCACGTGATTTGTAATCTCGGGG